>Ga0129310_1000851_pt1 | contig 31515 bp, 33 predicted proteins | sample Go1ome_2_FD_94433 | JGI IMG/M metagenome (GOLD analysis project Ga0129310, IMG submission 94433) | Western lowland gorrila individual fecal microbial communities from Wisconsin, USA - Go1022A metagenome | ecosystem: Host-associated > Mammals > Digestive system > Large intestine > Fecal | place... | reverse complement strand
TTAAGGGGTGGCACGGGAATGAAATGCGGTTGGCAGATCTTTCCCGACCCCTTAAGGGGTAGTGTCCGTAACAAGCCCTTATAGGGCTTAATCAAACCACCGGTTCAACCGGTGGTTTTGATTCTGTGTTTATTTCTGAGTTTTGCCTGTCAGCTTTTCGGCGTACCTTGCGGAATAGAAATTCGTGCCGACCATTTCAGCGCCTTTATCAAGTGCGTTAAAGGCATCGCCCAGCTTGTCATAAGCGAAAATGACAGGCTTCATGCCCTTGTTTTTCAGCATTTCGGCGGTGCTGTCATCAAATGTCTTTGAAAGCATGGATATCAGCGTAATGCAGTATTTTTCGCATATCTCCAGCGCTTTTGCCTGATTTACTGCGCGTTCTTCGGGTATGTCGCTGTCGGGCAGGAAATACATGAGTTCACAGGGGCATTTCTGCTTTTTCCACAGTTTTATATCACCCTCGCGCTGCAGCCTGATGTATGAGCGCTTTTTGCTCAGACCTGTCTTTTTCAGTATCTCAGCGATATCTGCAAACATCTTCGCTTTCAGGTCGGCAGGCGGCAGACCCACATCAATTATCACTTTAGCGCCCTGATAGCCCGCTATAAGTCCTGCTATCTCTTCAAAACTGCCCATAGTGAAAGCACCGTCAAGGCGGCTTTGTCTGAGGACTTGCGCGGGCAGTTCCTTTCTGGGGTAGTCTTTGGCAGAAAGCCCCAGCAGTTTCAGGTTTTTCTCCGTCCAGCCGTTTATGCAGACAGGTGTGCCGTCCTCAGAGGCACGGACATCGGCTTCAAACAGCAGACAGCCCTCTTCAAGGCGGTTTGACAGTTCATCGGGGCTGTTGGGGGCTTTGTAGCGGTGCTGTATGCCGCCCAGACCCACCTCAAAAAGCTGACCCTTGTCGGGGGTTTTGCAGGTGATGTTCCTGTTATCGGCATATTTTTCGAGAAATCTTTCAAGTTCTTTATAAACGCTTCTGCGCTTCATCTCGGATACGTGGGGAGCGCCTTTTTTTATGGCTCTCATCAGGGCATCTACCAGATTTTCGGCGCTGATATCATCGGCTGATATGAAGCGTTCGGGTCTGCCTGTTTTTTTGCCCCAGAAAGACAGCTTGTCGTTCCAGACAAGTCCCACACATGGGATACCCAGAGAATAGGCGGTTATGCAGGCGTGCATGCGGGTGGCGATCATAGCCGAAAAGTCGCTGATATTGCGTACCAGCTGTTTTGCACCCATCGGAGCGGGCAGTTTTTCACCTCTGCCAAGACGTGCCATCAGTTTATCAGCGAATGCTTCGTCAGCCAGTGCGCCGTTGGTGAATACCCTCCATTCAAGACCCTTTTCGTCAAGGCGCTTTGCCACATCAGCCCAGAGGTCAAGCATGAACTCTTCGCCCATATCTTCTCTGCCGTAATCGGGGAAAAGTTCGCCGCGTGCCACATTCAGCCCGATGACTTCTTCATCGCCGTTTTCGTAGCCGTAAAGCCGCCCTGCCCACACTGCGGGGTCGAAAACGCCCTTTACCCGCAGGTCTTTGCGCTGAACGTACTTTTCTTTTAACAGCTTAAGGTCATCACGCACAGTCACACCCTTGACACAGGGGGAGTTGAGTGCATCTCTCAGCATGGTACAGCGCTCGTCACTGTCGTCAAAGCCCTCAACGCCCACCGCGTTCATAAAGACGGGTATACCATGTTTTTCGGCTTCACTTATGATGTCACACACATGCGGATAGAATTTCTCCTGTCTGAATTTTACAAGCCCTCCGCCTGCGAACACCACCGCATCGGCAAACTGTATCTGCCACAGGTCGCCGCAGTCTATTTTGTAGCGCAGTATGCTGCTGCCGCTGTCACGACCCAGTGCCCGTCTTATAAGATAGTCGGTACAGTCAGCTATTATGGTGTCGCCGTAATTTCTGTTGACTATGCAGACAAGCAGTATTTTCAGCCCTTTTTTCTTCATATCATATACCCTCTTTCTCGCTATAATACATGATACCATAAAACGGGAAAAAGGTCAATGCCTGCGGCGGGGAAAGATATTCGCCAACCACTTTAAGTTATGCTATAGCAATCTAACTTTTTAAATTCACAAAATCCAGTCGCAAAAGCTGGGATTTATGGGTTTTGTGACTGGATTTTGTCTGAATTTTAAGGCGGATTGCTATAGATCGCTGTTTTTTGTGGTGTGTCAGCGGGATAACCATGTTAAAAAAATGATTTACTTGCATGAAAAGTCACTGGTCGGGCGTAAAGTCAGTCAAGCTGTTGCCGATATATCTCAGCAGTTTGCTGACCTGACCCGCGCTGTTGAATGCTGATGGTGAGAACCTCACTGCTCCGCGCCTGCCTGTGCCAAGACTTTCGTGCGCCAGTGCGGCGCAGTGCATTCCGCCGCGCAGTGCAAAGCCGCCTTTATTGAGGGCAGACGCAGTTTCTTCGGAAGTTCTGCCCTTTAAGTTGAAAGCCACTATAGGCACACGGTCACAGCCGATATCATAGACCTCAGCGCCCAGCTTTTTCAGACCGTCCTCAAACATTTTGCAAAGCGACTGTTCGTGGCGGCGGATATTGCCGATGCCGTGCTTTTTTACAAAATCTATTCCCGCGCCAAGACCTATCAGCCCCGCAGTGTTGAGAGTGCCGCTCTCCAGCTTTTCGGGCATGTGGGGAGTTTGTGTCAGTTCGCCCGAAGTTGCACCTGTGCCGCCCTCGATTATGGTAGAAAGAGCGAATTCACCACTGCTTATCAGCAGACCTGTTCCTGTGGGACCATACAGACCTTTCTGCCCCGATGTGCAGATAAAGCTGATGCCGTCCTTTATGCTGACGGGAAGCACGCCCGCCGCCTGTGCGCAGTCGCATACAAAGGCTATGCCGCGCTGTCTGCACAGTTCGCCTATCTCACGGTATGGCATTATGCGTCCTGTCACGTTAGATGCCGCCATACAGCAGACACACAGCGTATCACGTCTTATCAGCCGCCTGATGCCCTCTATGGTGCGCTGGACATCATCGGGGTATATCTCGCAGACCGAACATTTCACGCCGTTATTTCTGGTCAGCGCGTATACGGGGCGGCTTGCGGAATTGTGTTCCCAACCGCTGATGATGATGTGTCCGCCGAACTGCATCAGCCCTTTTATCGCCATATTCAGAGCGTAGGTGCAGTTTGGCGTGAATGCCGCATTCTCGATCTCTGCCCCGAAAAACTCCGCCGCGCTTTTCCGCACAGCGTATATCCGTTCTGCCGCCGCCATTGAAAGCTGATGTCCGCCGCGCCCGGGATTGCCGCCCAATTCCCGCATGGCATAAGCTACCGCCTGCCTGACAGACTCAGGCTTTGGGTGAGTGCCCGCCGAGTTGTCAAAATTCACAGTGTTCTTCTTTTCCATGCTGACCTCCTAAAGCCTGTATATCCCCTTGTAGGGTATGCCTGCGCGGTCAAGCAGGGGAGTGACAAGGTCGGGGTGTACCCTTATTATGATAGAGTACCCGCACCCACTGCCTATATTCTTACGTGTCCGCTCGACATCGCACCTGTAGCCCATAGAGTTGAGGTATTCCTTTGCTTTCATGGCGTAGGTGATGCTGGACATCGTGATTATTGTTTTTTCCATAGTTATCTTCCTCTCCTTGTTTTATTAACAGGGTATGCAGCGGGGGAGAGAAGTGTGAAAATGCCCCCGACAAGTCATCGGGGGCTTTGGGAGAATTTATGGAACAGCTATTGCAGTATGGGGATCGTACCTATTTATGAAATTTTTGATCTGTTTTTCATGCTCTTGTATGTGTCGGTAACTTCCTGCTATAACAAAACCTCCTATGGTTTCTATTGTACCATAGGAGGTCTTATTTGTTTGTGTACGTTTTTAGCGAGATGGTTCAGTACACGGAAATCCACCTGACTATTTTATCAATGATCTGTTGTTACGCTACAGTGATAAATACAGCATTCTTGATAGCGTTTGCAACGTCCCATGTACCGTTGACCTTAGCGGCGATCGCTACCTTGTAGCTCATGCCGGGTGTCATGTTCTTTGGTGATGTGTAAGACAGGGTCGATGCGGGGATAGTCTGGGTCTGTATTCTCCACTTGCCTGCGAGATATACTGCGATGCCGTAATTCTGGGCATTCTCGACCTTATCCCATGTAAATCTTACCTGATGGTACTGCTCGCTGTATGTCACCTGAATATTGGTGGGGTATGTAACAGAGGGGATAGTTACCTGAATGGGTTCTCTTACGAATACGGTGTAGTTCATAACAGAACCGGTCATGCCGTTGGTGCCCAGCACTACCTTTTCGCCTGCATAGAATTTCTTCTTGTATGCTACGAATGAAACATCGTTGCTGGAATTTGCGGTCAGGGAAGTCCTTGTGTAGCCGTTCAGCCATGAAGGAACAGAGTTTGCGGCTTCTTCACGGGTGTCTACCAGAACATATACCTCTGCTTCCTTTGAAACTGTGAATTCTGCAAGGTCAGCATCGGTGTTCTTGGACTCACATGCTGTTCTGATGTACTCACAGTTATTCAGTTCGTCAGCAAGATAAGTGTAGGTGAAATCTCTGTCGCCGTAGATAAGACCGCCTGTGTAGTTGGAATTTACCAGCTGCCAGTTTGCGGCATTAGTGGTATCCTTGACGATGAAGTTCCTTACCAGATTGCCGTTTACAGGCTCCTGAGCTGCCTCTTTAACAAAGACAGTGTAGTTCATAACAGAACCGGTCATGCCGTTGGTGCCCAGTACTACCTGTTCACCTGATTTGAAATTCTTCTTGTAAGCCACGAAGGTCACGTCGTTGCTGGAAATTGCAGTCAGCGAAGTTCTTGTGTAACCGCTGAGCCATGAAGGAACAGAGTTTGCATCTTCCTCACGGGTATCTACCAGAACATAAACTTCACTGTCCTTGCCTGCTGTGAACGATGCAAGGTCTGAATCAGTGTTCTTGGAATCACATGCTGACATGATATACTCGCAGTTCTGAAGCTCGGAAGAGAGCGAAGAGTAGGTGAAATCTCTGTCACCGTAGACAGCACCGCCGACAGTGTTGGAACTGAGGAGCTGCCAGCCTGCGGCATTAGCAGTATCCTTTATGACAAGATTCTTTACCAGATTTCCGCTTACAGGCTCTACAGGGGTATTGTTCAGCTTGATATTGGGTCTTGCGGGAACGCCTGTTTCGCTGCCCAGATAGTAGCTGACATGAGGAGGCTGGTTGTAAGAAGACTGTTCGCAGCCTGCCTGCATACGGTACTGCATATCGTGCATGAGTGTGGTCATGCGGTAGCTTGTTTCGGTGTTTGTGCAGTATATGCGCAGCTTGGAGTTATCTGAGGAGCGCAGTACCAGTTCTTCACGCCAGTCACCGAAGATATCGGCTGTCAGGCAGGGAACTGCCTTTGTGCCGTTGTTGGAAGCAGCGCCGTCAGCTGTGAATATGGTCTGGATAGAACTGAGGCTTGTCATCTTGGTGATGGAGATATCATTGAGCAGTTCGCGCTCAAGGTCGCCGTCCCAGTAGATAAGGAAGTTCATAGCGGGTGCCTTTGAACCTATCTGCTTGCCGTTTACATCATAGACCGCATTTGCAGGTCTTGAACCCCAGAACTCAGCGCCGCTTGTACCTGTGTTGAAGATGTTGTCAGCGCAGCATCTGCCTGTGTCCTTGTCGCCGTCATAGTGCCATATCTTATTGCCGTTCCTGCCGTCGATAAGTGAGATACCGTAGGGGCTCTCTTCGTGGCAGAGGAATACTTCGATACCTGCATGGTTGGGGTCGAGGTCGCCTACGTGCATAGCATCGCCGTGACCCTGCTTTGTGGACCAGAGCAGCTTGCCGTTGTCATCGAAACAAGAAGCGCCCATGCAGACTTCCTGCTTGCCGTCGTTATCGAAGTCAGCTACCATAAGGTTGTGGTTGCCGCAGCCGTAAGCTGCATCGCTGCTGTTAAAGCCTGAGTCATATACCCACTTCTTGGAGAGTTTACCGTCCTTGACATCTATCGCGGAAAGTGTCAGTCTGGTATAATAACCTCTGCCGTATACAGCTGATGGGTGAACACCGTCGAGGTAAGCGATACCCGAATTGTAGCGCTCACAGCGGTTGCCGTAGTTATCGCCCCATGTGCTCTTGGCGGTACTGCCTGTTGCAGTGCCTCTGGGAACGGGGAAGTCGATAGTATCCAGAGCTTTACCTGTTGCGCCCTCAAAAAGGGTCAGATACTCCGGTCCTGTGAGGACGGTACCTGAACTGTCAACATAGTTTGCGCTGGCGTTGCCTATGACATTGCCTGTGCCGTCGATAGTGCCGTCGCAGGTCTTGGTGATGAGTTCTGCCTTGCCGTCGCAGTCAAAGTCAGCCACGCTCATCTGAGTATAGTGCTGACCTGCGCGGATATTCACGCCCATATCGATACGCCACAGCTGCTTGCCTGTGAGAGTGTAGCAGTCGATATACACCTTGCTGGTGTTGCCTGTCTGGGAGTTATCCTTCGAGTCGCTGGGATCCCATTTCAGGAAGAGTTCATACTGACCGTCGCCGTCAACGTCACCTACACAGCAGTCGTTTGGTGAGTAGATACTTCCGGGACTTTTCAGCGGTATCTCAAAATAGTTATTGCCCGATGTGAAATTGCAGCTGTCAGAAGACTTTACAGTGCCGTTCACAACAGTGTCAACACGGTATTTTGAACTTGAATTTCCGCTTGCGTCCCAGTAATTTGTTGCCTGACCTGCCTTGCTTGTGTAGATCAGGGTATTGTCGCGGTAGAGGCGGAATTCGGTATCATCGGAGTCGTTAGCGTTGAAGCGCCAGCTGATGAACATGCCGTTGCCCGACTTGATAGCGTAAATGCCGCGATCAAGATATTCCATGATGGCGCTGCCGTTACCGCCCTGACCGTAGGCTGCGCTGGCAGTCAGCGCGGGTGTGCCTGCACATATGCTTGCAGCAACAGTCAGTGATGCGGCAGCCGCAGCGATGCGTTTGAATGCTTTCTTCATTTTTTTACCTCCTAAAATATTTTTGTGATCGACTGAATTTGTTATAACAATCAACTATAAATATAATAACATATTTCCCATAAATTCACAATAACATATTGTATCGGTTTTGTTTCTTTTTTGTGTCTTTTTAGAAAATTCTGTGGTAAAGTTGCCAATTCTGCTCGATTATGTTATTTCTTTTTATGGAGTAGGGCTTGATGGTTATAAATTTATACATTTATATCACAATATTAATATCCTGATCTTTATGTGATCTGTGCAGACCATCAATGTGATCTCGGGAGAAAAACGCAAAAAAATATCGCTCTCCCCAAAAAGGGGAAAGCGATATGAAGTTTATCAGAATTCGATCTTCTTAGCGATGTAGCCGACCAGATCTTCGATCTTGATGCGCTCCTGCTCCATAGTATCTCTGTCACGAACGGTAACACAGCCGTCTTCAACAGAATCGAAATCGTAGGTAACGCAGATAGGTGTACCGATCTCGTCCTGACGGCGGTATCTCTTACCGATAGAACCAGCCTCGTCATAGTCAACGCTGAAATGCTTAGCCATTGTATCGAACAGCTTCTGAGCAGGCTCAGCCAGCTTCTTCGACAGCGGCAGTACACAAGCCTTGAAAGGTGCAAGTGCGGGGTGGAAGTGCATTACTGTTCTTACATCGGGCTTTTCGGGAGTACCGATGTCTTCCTCATCATAAGCCTCAGTAACAACTGTCAGGAACAGTCTTTCAACACCCAGAGAAGGCTCGATAACATAAGGGATATACTTCTCATTGGTTTCGGGATCAAGGTAGTCAAGGCGCTTGCCCGATGTGTTGATGTGCTGTGTCAGGTCGTAGTCAGTTCTGTCAGCCACGCCCCACAGTTCGCCCCAGCCGAACGGGAACAGATATTCGAAGTCGGTGGTAGCCTTTGAATAGAAGCAAAGCTCTTCAGCCGAGTGATCTCTCAGTCTGAGGTTCTCTTCCTTGATATTCAGGCTCAGCAGGAAGTTCTTGCAGAATGTTCTCCAGTAATCGAACCATTCAAGGTCGGTACCAGGCTTGCAGAAGAACTCCAGCTCCATCTGCTCGAACTCTCTTACTCTGAAAATGAAGTTACCGGGAGTGATCTCATTTCTGAAACTCTTGCCCACCTGAGCAACGCCAAAAGGAACTTTCTTTCTGGTAGTTCTCTGTATATTTGCGAAGTTTACGAAGATACCCTGTGCAGTTTCGGGTCTGAGGTACAGTTCAGACTTTGTGTCCTCGGTTATGCCCTGGAAAGTCTTGAACATCAGGTTGAACTGACGGATATCGGTGAAGTTGTGCTTGCCGCAGTTGGGGCATGGGATGCTCTTCTCCTTGATGTAGTCCATCATCTGCTCGTTAGACCAGCCTGCAACGTTTGTGCCGTCAAAGTCCTCGATCAGGTTGTCTGCGCGGTGACGGGTCTTGCACTCCTTACAGTCCATCAGCGGGTCGGAAAAGCCGCCGATATGACCGGAAGCCACCCAAGTCTGGGGGTTCATCAGTATAGCAGAGTCAAGACCTACGTTGAGGTTGTTCTCCTGAACGAACTTCTTGCGCCAAGCATCCTTGATGTTGTTTTTCCGTTCACCACCGAGAGGACCGTAGTCCCATGTGTTAGCCAGACCGCCATAGATCTCACTGCCGGGGTAAACGAAGCCTCTGCCTTTACAGAGGGCAACGATCTTGTCCATTGTCTTTTCGGTATTCTTCATGGTGATTCTCCTCTTTAATATAGCGATCCGCCTTAAAATTCAGACAAAATCCAGTCACAAAACACATAGATCCCAGCTTTTGCGACCGGATTTTGTGAATTTAAAAAGTTGGATCGCTATAGTATAATACATACACTATATTGTATAACAAAATCCCGCTAATGTCAAGGGCTTTTTTGTTAATTCAGCGTGATACGGTTTTCGTCAGCTGACGAACGGTGCGGCATTTGAAAAAACAGGCAGTCTGTGTGACTGCCTGCTTGTTATAGTAAACGACATATTTATTTCTACATTCAGCGCTCACTGACGCTGTTATTTTTGTGGCTGTGAGCGCTGAATGTCCTGAAATTAATGTCGTTTACTATATTTCGGTATCTTTTATTAAAGCCCCTTAGCTTTTGAAAGCGTTATGCCGTTTTCGCCCAGCTTTATCTTGTGGTCAAGTCCGACGAATTTTCCGCCTTCCTGCCAGAGTACTTCCTTGACGAATTCGTACTTTTCGTCGTCCCATGTGGTGAAGTCGTCCAGCACAAGTCCGCCTGTGTCGCCCGAATTTGCGTTGAAGCACCAGAATGTGTGGTTAAGGTGATTGTCCTTTATCAGCTTGCGCATGTGGGTCATCCAAGTGATGTTCGGTTCGGTCATGAAGCCGCCCCATTCGCCTATCAGCAGGGGAGCGATGTTGTCATCGTTGATGTACAGCCAGTTGTCCTGCCAGCAGTCCTTTTTAAGGTTCTTGAAATCGTAGCCGCCTTCAAACCAGGGCTGTTCGTAAACGGTCGGACCGTAGTCGTGCGGCGAATACACCAGCTTGTCCTGCTGCTTGCCCAGATCTATCGGATAGTCTTTAACGCCGCGCAGATTGCCGCCCCACCAGTTGAAGTAATAGTCGTCATTGTCCTGCGACTTGTAGTCGCCGTTCTTCTTGATGTCTTTGGGGTAGATCTCGATGCCCTCTACCATTATAAGAACGTTGGGGTTCTTTGCCAGCACCTTGTTTGCCGCAGTTTCAGCCACATACTTCCAGTTGTTTGCGTCTTTGCTGTCGTTCCAGATAGCCGCCTGATCGCCCTCGTTGGGCTTGCCGTGAGGTTCGTTTTTCAGGTCGAAAGCGATTATAGTGTCGTTGTCCTTGTAACGGTCAGCCAGCCATTCCAGCGCCGCATAGTACTCCTTAGCGCTCACCCTGTCGGTATACCAGAGATTTGCGTTGTGACCTGCCGCATCGGTGTTTGCTGAATGTATGTCGGGCATTACTTTCATGCCGTTCTGCTCGGCAAGTTTGAGGAAGTAGTCGAAGATCTCCAGCGAATTCATGGAGTTCAGTTCTTCATTGTAGGCATTATTATAGTTAGCCTGAGGATATTCGCCCGCCGCCCACTGGTTTATCAGCTCGGCACTCATGGGTACTCTTATCAGGTTGAAGCCGTGATCTGCTATCGCCTTTATAGTAGGCTCGAACTCGCTGTTCCACAGACCGTCAAAGATATTTGTGCCTGTGTTGTAACCGAACCAGTTCACGCCCGTCAGCCAGACCTCTTTGCCGTCCTTATCGAGTATCTTGCTGCCGTCGGTGTGCAGCCAGTCATCGCCCTGTTCAGCGTCCTTGCTCCTTGCCAGCAGGGACTTTACATCAACGTCCTTTTTGGCGTTTTGGTCGCCGTTGTTATTATTATTGTTATTGTTATTATTGTTTCCGCTGTTCTGGCTGACCTTGCCCTTTTTGATGGTGCATTCGGTGCCGTTCAGCTTGGCAGACTTGATATTCAGTTCCTTGCCCGTACCGATGTTACAGCCGCAGGTAACGCTTGCGCCGTTGGCGATGTCGCCGTTGTAGTCGGCGTTAGTGATGGTCAGCTTGTCGCCGTCAGCCTTGAAAGTACCGTTCCAGCCGTCACAGGACTTGAGGTCTTCGATCTCAAGTTCAAGTGTCCAGCCGCTGACAGCTTCGCCCGATTTGTTGGTGATGCTCATTTCAAGACCGCTCATCTGCTTGTCGCCGTCTACCCAGCCGTTGCCGCCCGACCATGTGAACAGGTAGCCCTGAACGTCATCGTCCTCTGTGCCGTCCTCTTCTTCCTCCGAACTTTCAGCATCGGAGTCTTCCTTTTCCTCTTCCGAACTCTCCTCAGAGTCATCGTCAGATTCGGAAGAGGCTTCTTCGCTGTCTTCGCTCTTGCTGTCAGCCTTTGAGCTTACCGACTTCTTTGAAACTGCGTCTTTGTCGGATTTTTCGCCGCCGCTGAAATTTGTGACCACCAGCAGGACGACCAGCGCGATTATGACTGCCGCCAGCGCCACGAACGCGGCAATGATCTTTTTGGATATTCCACCGTTCATACTCATTCTCCTTCATCAAAATATTACCACTTGTGAAAAGCCAATATACATTTATTATATCACATGATCCACTGTTTTTCAAGTCTTAAGTGCGAAGTTTTCGGCAATTTCGGCTGACAGTGCGTACATTTGGCGATAACAGGGGGATATCACTATAAATATGTATAGAACAGGGACGAGATCGCAGGAACGGACACCGCGCTTGACGAAAACAGTAAAATGTGCTATAATAACATAAGCAGAAGATACATGAAAATTTGCTGAATTTACTGAAAGTTTACAAATTCACTTTGGCAACCCTTGACAAGGGTGCGGGAATATGGTATAATATGTGTACCTCTTTATGAGGTATATTTTTTTGCGCTGTTTTTCAGACGGCGCGGGAAATCATAAGTTACCTCAGAATGCCGTAAGGTGCGGCATTTGCGCTTGAATGCGCATGAGGGAGGCAAGACCGTACCCCGACCGTTCTTTGCGGGGTATGAATTTCGTCAGGAGGTGCCGAAATGAGAGTTAAGATCACACTGGCCTGCACAGAGTGCAAGCAGCGCAACTACAACACCAAGAAGAACAAGAAGAATGACCCTGACAGACTTGAGATGAATAAGTACTGCAAGTTCTGCAAGAAGCACACTCTTCACAAAGAGACTAAGTAATCTGAAAGGAGTCAGCTATGGCTAATGACAAGCAGACTACTAAGTCAAACAAGAAAGACGCTGAGAAGGATAAGAAAAAAGGCGGTCTGCGCAAGTATTTCAAAGAACTGCGCGCAGAACTGAAAAAGGTCGTATGGCCTACCAGACAGCAGGTAGTAAATAACACGGGCGTTGTACTCGTGGTTATGTCGCTGATGGGTCTTTTCCTTTTCGCGGTCGATACCGGTCTGAGCTACGGTATACGTGCGCTGATCGGTCTTGGTGCAGGCTGAATGCCTGCGGCGGTATAAACGACATCACAGGAGGTTTTGAGCATGGCAGAAGAAGCAAAATGGTATGTAGTCCACACCTATTCCGGTTATGAGAACAAGGTGGCTCAGAATATTGAGAAGGTCGTTGAAAACCGTAAGCTACACGATCTTATCCCTGAGGTGAAGATCCCTATGGAAACTGTCACCGAGATAAAGGGTACAAAGACCGTTGAAGCAGAAAAGAAGCTGTTCCCCAGCTATGTGCTGGTGAAAATGGTTCTGACAGACGACAGCTGGTATATAGTAAGGAATACCAGAGGCGTTACAGGCTTCGTAGGTCCCGGAAGCAAGCCCGTTCCTCTTTCTGATAAGGAGGTCGAGGCGCTGGGAGTTGATACAGGTACGCAGACTGTACAGACGAATATTGAGGTCGGTGATGACGTTGTCATGGTCGGCGGTTCGTTTGACGGCATGAGCGGCACTGTAACTGCCCTTGATCTGGAAAATGCGGCAGCAGATGTGACCGTGTCGATGTTCGGCAGAGAAACTTCGGTAACACTGCCTCTCACTCAGCTGAGAAAAGAGGACTAAGGAACGGCGCGGGGCGTGATGTCCCCGATGTAAGCATGAGGAAGTTAAACTTCCGGAAACGTGGGAGAGCCGCAAGGCTCGCCTTACCACTTAATTATGGAGGTGCAATATAATGGCACAGAAGGTAGTAGGCTATATAAAGCTTCAGATCCCCGCAGGAAAGGCAACTCCTGCTCCCCCTGTTGGTCCTGCACTGGGTCAGCACGGCGTTAACATTATGGCATTCACAAAGGATTTCAACGAGAGAACTAAGAACGACATCGGTCTTATAATCCCTGTTGTTATCACTGTTTATGCTGACAGATCGTTCACATTCATCACCAAGACTCCTCCCGCAGCTGTTCTGATCAAGAAGGCTTGCAAGATCGAGTCGGGTTCAGGCGTACCTAACAAGACTAAGGTCGCAACTATCACTAAGGAGCAGGTTAAGCAGATCGCTGAGCAGAAGATGCCCGATCTGAACGCTGCTAACATCGAAAGCGCTATGAGCATGATCGCAGGTACCTGCCGCTCTATGGGCGTTGTAGTTGAAGACTGAGGGGAGGTATAACGAATGAAACACGGTAAGAAGTATGTTGACGCTGCTAAGGTAGTTGACAAGGCTAAGCAGTATGATGCAGCTGAGGCTCTTGAACTGGCTGCCGGCAACGCAAAGGCTAAGTTCGATGAAACTATCGAGCTGCACATTCGTCTGGGCGTTGACTCCAGACATGCTGATCAGCAGGTTAGAGGCGCTGTTGTTCTCCCTAACGGTACAGGCAAGAAGGTAAGAGTTCTGGTATTCTGCAAGGAAGACAAGATCGAGGCTGCAAAGGCAGCTGGCGCTGAGTATGCAGGCGGCATGGAGTTCGTTGACAAGATCACTAAGGAAAACTGGATGGATTTCGACGTAGTTATCGCTTCTCCCGACATGATGGGCGTTGTTGGTAGACTCGGTAAGGTCCTCGGTCCTCGTGGTCTGATGCCTAACCCTAAGGCCGGTACTGTTACTCCTGATGTTGCAAAGGCTGTAACTGAGGCTAAGGCCGGTAAGATCGAGTATCGTCTTGATAAGACCAATATCATTCACTGCCCGATCGGTAAGGCTTCTTTCGGCGTAGAGAAGCTGGAGCAGAACTTCAATACTCTCGTTGATGCAGTAGTTAAGGCTAAGCCTGCAGCTGCAAAGGGTCAGTATCTGAAGAGCATCACCGTTGCATCTACTATGGGTGTTGGTATCAGAGTCAACACTGCTAAGTACGGCAACTAATTTATGTATATCAAAGCGCTGTCCTGCGGGCGGCGCTTTTTTTATAATAGCATGTCGCGAGAGAGTTGAAAGCTACGCTATAAAAAGTTTTGTTAAAGTGGTTAGTTTTTTATCAAAATCATAGACAATCCCCGACTTTGAGGTATATTTGAGATGGTAGCATTATCTGAAATGACTTTAAATCGAGGTGATTGTATGTCAACCTTAAATATTATTTAGACTTTATTGCTATTATTTCTACGGTGTAAGAATCCAAACTAAATAGGAGGTTATTTTTATGAATTTTATTGAAGAGGCGATTAGGAATCCTAATCAGAAAGCGACTGTTGAATTTATTGAAGCTGAGTTGCAAGAGATGGATAATTACATAAGATGGTATGAGCAGAAATATAATACTGTATTGATTGGAGATAGAGCTTCTTTCGCACAAGCAAGAAATGATTGGGCTTTAATGAGTAATGCTCAAGTCATATATATGGTTTCAATGTGGAAAAAAGGTATTGATGAGAGATATAGGAACCAGTAATCCCAAAAAGTGCTATTAAGAATATGTAAAAGGGGATTTGTGAGCTTTCTTTATATTTTTTTCAGAAAATGTGAGTGGTTTTTCGTTTTCATACGTATATGTATATGAAAGGTCTTTCAAATACTGATCCAAAGGAGGAGATCAAATGAGAAATTTAACAGAGTTATTGCAGGAGATCCCTCTTGACGAGATGACAGGAGGACTTAACGATATGAAAATGACGGAAAATAACGAAAGAACTATAACTGATAACAATTCGGGTGCACGTATACGCAGCAAGGCTCCCGCAGCGGTGGCTGTGGCGGCTTGTGCGGTCGTGGCAGTGTTTGGCGCGGTGCAGATGTCGAACAACAAGGTCGAGAGCGGTGCGAGTGTAAATAACTCTCACACTGATGTTGTTGAAAATACAGCGACCGATGCTGAGGACACAAATGAGCCTGAAACGGATGGTTCAAATGACCTGATCAGTCTGCCTGATAAGGAAATGAACTACAAGCTGTCGCGTTTGACTTACGATGAGAACGGCTATGATTACGAACTTGTCAAGGATAAAATAACTGTGCTTGACTACAAGGCCGGCATGACAGAGGCGGGCTATGAGAATTATGATATCAGAGTCGCTGATATCAAGGTTTCTTACCCATTCCTTGAGTTTGATGTTGCTATAACTTCAAAGGACGGCAGTACGTTCGAAAACGAAATAAACCAAAATGGTGTAATATTTGATATTAATTGCTCTATCGATGGCAGGGATTATCACGGCGTTTCCGGTGCTTTTGAATTTTATGGCAATACAGCTGTCAACAGACAGACCATTGATCTTGCAAATGATGTTTATTCTATAAACAGCGACAGCGTTGTACACTTTGAAATTGGCGATATAAGGAATATCATAAGTCAGTATAGAGCTGGTGAAGAGGTAAAAGATGCTGAGCCTGATAAGATGTTCTCGATAGATATACCTGTTGGTAAATATGTTGACCTGAATGATACCATACCCCATGAAAATACCATAAGACCTGATGCTAAGGGCACATGGCTATATGAGGGTATGCTGTCTGATGAGAAAACAGAATTGAACTACACAGTCAACGAACTAAGCTGGTCAAGCAGCGGTATGACAGCGAATGTAACCTTTGACAGCAAAAAGCAGTTTGATCCTTTTGAATTAAGTGTTGACCTGTTCGGTAAACAGCTTGATCAGGCAAGGAGTAGTGATAAGTACAGAACTTTCTCTGATGATACAGATGTTTTTGTCGATGTCATATTTACAGACGGTACAGTAGAAGACTTAAATGTCACCTATACTTCCTACAGTGAAAATGAGGACGGCAGTATCGACCTTTACTATGACACCCTCACCACGCCTTATAATTATGATGAAGTGGCGGCTTTCCGCATTGGCTCTGAGATCATACCCATAGGCGCTTACGCTGAGAGCGGTGAGGAAATAAAGATCTATGACCGCGTGAGCAATTCCACTGCATCGGAACTTTTCTACAGAGAAAACGGATACGACTACTGGATGACCGAGCATAATATCCATGTATTAAAGGATAATTGCGGTGAGATAAAGAAAGGCTTTGATAACCTTGATATCAGTGTTGCTGATGTCAAGATGTGCTATCCTTTCTTAGAGGTCGAGTTCTCGGCACAGACCCGTGACGGCAGTGTTATCGCAGGCAACGACACTATGGACTATTTCATAAAAGCGACCGTTGACGGCGAAGAACTGAAGCTGATGGACAATGTGATGAATGTTTACGGAAATGTCGCAACAGGTACACAGTGTTTTGATCTGACAGGCAACGGCAAAGCCATCAATAAGGATAGCATCATTCACTTTGAGATAACCAGATTTTCAGACAGCTTCATGACAGAGGATATCGCTGATATAAAGGCGAGAGGTGATGTTGTTACCGATTATTCAAAATTTGACAATGAGATCTATAAGGTAAATGAACTGATCGGTGAAGGTGTTTTTGAGGCAGATATACCCGTGAAAGATGCTTTTGAGCGTGACGAAAATATCGGCAAAATGGAAAAGACCGATATCAATGAAAGCGGTACGGTCGTATTTACAGATTCCCGTGAAACAACGCCGCGCACATTTGAATACACCGTTAAAAAGCTGGCAATGTCGGAAAGTGGCGTAGAAGTCACTATTGAACCCGGTAAGGGCGGCGAAGATATGAACACTTACGCTTACAAGAAAGCACTGGGCGAACCTCAGCTTGAAAAGGCTAAGATCCGCAGTGATGAAGAGCATAAGTTCGATGATATCGATGCTTTCATCAAGCTGGAATTTGATGACGGCAGTATCGTTCCGCTTGATGCGCTGTATATGACCGTTATCGAAAACGAAGACGGCACTGTTACTTTCTGCTATGACTGCTTAAGGACACCTTTTGGACACGACAGAGTAAATTTAGTACATGTCGGTTCAGCTAAGGTGACTGCGCCCAGATGGATAAAAAATGATACTGCATATTACATAAATACAAAATAAATTCCTCTTTATACATTGAAAGGCGGTGAGGATATGACCGACGAGGATATACTTTTACTTATGAAGCAGGATGATTCATCGGCGCTTGATGCGCTTATGTCAAGATACAAGACTCTGGTGAGTTTCATAGTGTCCCAGTCGGTCAGGAATTCCGCCGACATTGAAGAAGCGGTGCAGGACACTTTCTATAAAGTGTGGCGCAACCGCAGTACCATAAATACCGAGTTGAGAAGCCTGAAAGGTTACATAAGCATGGCGGCGAAAAGCTGTGCTGAGGATAAACGCCGTTCGGTCAGCCGACATGTGGAAGCAGAAGACATTTCGGCTGAGGAAAATGATATCGGCATCGACATAGACTACACGGACGAAACGGCAAAGCGCGAAAATATGCGCATAATAGCTGAGTGTATCCGCGCAATGCCGTCACCCGACCGTGATATATTCATCGAGCGCTACTATTTCCGCCTCCCTGTAAAGGAGATAGCACAGCGCCATGATATACGTTCAAAAAAGGTCGAAAATATCCTTGCCCGCCGCAAGAAGAAGCTGGGCAAAGAACTCCTTTCAAAAGGCATTATCTTAGAAAAATAGCGAAAGCCCGATGTTTTGCGCATCGGGCTTATGTTATTATTCGGCACGCCGCAGGTGCGGGAAAGATGCAAAAATGCTCAGTTCGCCTGTCAGGGAATGAATTTTATTGGTGGGTTACGTTATTTGTGGTATTTTGAACCTTTCTCTATCTGGAAACCGCGATATATCTGTTCAAGCAGAAGTATGCGTGCCAGCTGGTGGGGGAAAGTCATCTTCGACATCGAAAGTTTCATGTCGGCACGCTGTTTTACCGCAGGCGCTATGCCGAATGAAGAGCCGATGATGAAATTGAGCGTTGAATACCCCCGCGTGCCGCAGTCGGTCATGGCGGCTGAGAGTTCTTCGCTGGTAAGCTGTTTGCCCTCAATGCACATGGCGATGTTGTATGCGCCGTTCACATCGAGATATTTCTGCATGGTGGCGGCTTCGCTCTCCAGCGCCGACTGTATCTCCTTGTCGGAAGGGGAGTCGGGCAGACGGCATTCGTTCAGTTCGACTATCTCCACCTTGCAGAAAGCCCCAAGCCGCTTGACATATTCGGCGGCGGCATCGCGCCAGTATTTCTCTTTCAGCTTGCCTACCGTTATCAGATTTACTCTTATCATCAGAAAAGCACCGCCCTTTTCAGTCCTTCTATCCCCGCCACAGAAAGCAGGTAGTCATCGCCGCGCTCAAAGTCAGCCAGCGCACCTACCGCACATTTTTCGGCAAGTTCGGGTGTGTTGTTGTGGGGACTTATATGCCCCAGCACGAAGCTGTATACGCCGTCTTTGACCAGTTTTGCAAGTTCCTTGCCGCAGTCGGAGTTCGACAGATGTCCGTGATCTGAGGCTATGCGCGCTCTCAGGTCGGGCGGATACGGGCTGTTTTTCAGCATTTTGGGGTCATAGTTCGATTCCAGCAGTACCAGCCTGCATTTGGCAAGTTCGGCGTGTATATCAGCGGTAACATGTCCCAGATCGGTACATACTGCGCAGTTTTTGCCGTCAGTGGCAGTCGCCCTGAAACCACAGCTGACGGGCGTATCGTGGGGCGTGTCGAATGCGGTCACCTCAAAGCCGCCGACCTGCACAGGGCGGTCGTCCATCTCGATGAGGTCGGAAGCCGCGCTGACTTTATCGTTTCGGGCGAGTATCTCCAGATTGCCCCTCAGCGAATAGACAGGCACGCCCAGTTTTTTGGAAAGCACTTTCAGTCCTGTGATATGGTCTGAATGGGTGTGGGTGATGAATATAGCCTGCACCGCCTTGCTTTCGATGCCTCTGTCAGCCAGTGATGTGACTATGCGTTTGCAGGAAACGCCTGCATCGATGAGTATGCCCGAATTTTCATCGCCTATATAGGTGCTGTTGCCGCTTGATGACGAGAACAGCGGGAACATTTTAACCATGATAAGCCCCTTTCAAATAATAAGCAACGCCGTCTTCGGTGTTTGCGCCGATTACTTTGTCAGCCTGCTTTTTCAGTTCTTCTGCCGCGTTGCTGACAGCTATGCACTCATCTGCCGCCGCAAACATTGGCAGGTCGTTGAGATTGTCACCGAAAGCGGTGATCTTCTCAAAACCGTATCTGTCCCTCAGCCATTCTACCCCCGCTTTTTTTGAAGCCGAAGCGCTGAAAACTTCGAGATACCAGTCATTGCCGTAAATATCGGGGTAGAATGTCATGCCCAGCGACTTATCTTTTGCCAGTTCATTGCGCAGTGGGAGCAATCTGTCTTTAGTGTCGATAAAGCAGAAATATATCACGCTGCCGCGCACATCTTCCAGCTTTTCAGCCTGCGTGAATGACTTGTAGTACTTGCGCACTCTTTCTGCGTGAAAATCTTTCATCGACTGATTTATCAGCTTGTCAAAGACGGTGTGCATACAGCCCTCTTCCATCATGTACATGAAAGGTGAAAGCCCCAGCTTATCCCTCAGCGCCAGTATCTTTTCGCGGGCAGTGTCGGGTATGGTCTTGACCGAAAGATATTCATGACCGACAGGGTCATATATCAGCACGCCGTTCATAAGTATCAGCGGCAGTCTGAGGTCGAGCCCTGCAAGTATCTTGCCTGCCGAAGCGTAAGTTCGCGCCGTTGCCACCGTGAAATCAATGCCCTGCGTGATAAGTTCGTTGAGGATATCTGCGGTGTTTTTCGTTATTTCGGCGTTCTTGTCAAGCAGTGTGCCGTCAAGGTCTGAAATATACAGCTGCATACGAGTCTCCTTTTCTATGAAAGTTTTCCCAATTTTGATATGTATTGCTGATGATACAAAATGGCTGTTCTTTCTTATTGGGATATTAATATCTCACAAAACCCCTTGCATTTTTTACAAAAGTATGTTATACTTATAAAAATTTTATGCAAGGAGGTTATATCAATGAAGTATGTTTGCGATATTTGTGGCTACATCTATGACCCTGAAGAGGGCGCACCTGATGCAGGTGTAGCAGCGGGCACCGCTTGGGAAGATGTTCCTGATGATTTTGTCTGTCCGCTCTGCGGCGTGGGCAAAGATCAGTTCAGCCCTGCCGAATAAGCGCTGAAAGCTGAATAACGCTTCGGGGACATGCCTTGTGCCGTGTCCCCGTTTTTGCATTAAAAATCCCTCTGCCACGCGGCGGAGGGACTTGTTTCTTTGATATACAAAATATCATTGAAAGTTCGCAAGAGCCGTCAAACAAGGCGAGTGTGAACTTTTAATAAGATATTTTGCCGCTGAACTCAATAAGGATCAGCCGGACATCTCAACGCTGTCGTTTTCGGGGACGATAACGCGCTTGATGTCAGCGCCCAGCTTTTGCAGCTTTTCATCGATGCGTTCATAGCCGCGCTGGATAAAGTGGATATTGCCGATCTCGGTCATACCGTCAGCTGCCAGACCTGCGATGACCAGTGCAGCACCTGCACGCAGATCGGTCGCCTGAACAGGCGCGCCGCTGAGGTGATCAACACCCTGTATGATGGCTACCTTGCCGCCCTCGATGGAGATATCAGCGCCCATCTTGCGCAGTTCAGCCGCATATCTGAAACGGTTGTTAAATATCTCTTCGGTGACCCTGCTGGTGCCGTATGCCATAGTCAGCAGAGTTGAGAACTGAGGCTGCATGTCGGTCGGAAAACCGGGGTGCGGCTGAGTCTTTACAGTTGTGTTCTGCAAGGGCTTGTCCACCCATACACGGACGCTTTCGTCATTCTCTTCAACATTTACACCGCACTTGCGCAGCTTTACGGTTATCGATTCAAGGTGCTTCGGGATAACGTTCGCTATGACAACATCGCCCTTAGTAGCCGCCGCAGCCACCATATAAGTGCCTGCCTCGATCTGGTCGGGGATAGTCGCATAAGTGGTGCCGTGCAGGTAGTCAACGCCTCTTATCTTGATGACATCTGTGCCTGCACCGCGAATATCGGCACCCATAGAGTTGAGGTAATTCGCCACATCTACGATATGGGGTTCTTTCGCCGCATTCTCGATTATCGTCTGACCCTTTGCCTTGACTGATGCGAAGATAGCATTCATCGTAGCGCCGACAGTCACCATATCAAAGAAGATCTGGTTGCCTATCAGTTTGTCAGCCTTGACATAGTTTGCGCCGCGCACCACTTTGTCGGTGGCGCCCAGTGCCCTGAAAGCCTTGAGGTGCTGGTCAATGGGTCTGTCACCCAAATCGCAGCCGCCGGGCATCGGCACAAAAGCCTCGTGGAACTTGCCCAGCAGAGTGCCCAGAAAATAACTTGACGCTCTCATCGTTACTGCCTGCTTGTATGGAACTTCGGTGGTGTTGATGGAACGCGGGTCGATATAGATAACGCCATCTCTTTCCATTCTGACCACAGCACCCATGCTTCTGAGGATATCAAGACATTTGGTGATATCACTGATGGCAGGAACATTTTCAAGCGTACAGGGTTCATCGCAAAGTATTGTAGCGGCTACCAGTGCGACCGCAGCATTTTTAGCGCCGCTGATATACACTGTGCCGTGGAGCGGGGTACCGCCCCTGATAAAGAACTTCTCCAAAAAAAACACTCCTTGAGAAAAAGCGGGTATATATTTTTTTCTGCCGCTGTATCCGCAATTATTTATTAGCGAAAATACGCTGTGCCGACCGCCGTCGGCTGAAAAAGTCAATAAAAATACAAGGTTTAAAAATAGCTTAAACCTCTTCCCTTACATATTGTATCATACTATTCCCAAAAAATCAATAGTTGGGGATAGCTTTTTTTGAAAATTCGAGAAAATTTTTGTAAATTAGACAAAACGCACCCGCAAATGTGAATTTTTCAGCCGATTTTCAGCATCTCAGAACAAAAGAAAGGACTCAATGGAGTCCAATATAAAAGACTTTTGGCTATTGTGAACAATTTATCCGAGCCGTTCCTGTACTGATTTTTGCCCGAAATTTTGTTCAAGTTTTTGGACTTATGCTAAGAAATGTTAAATCGGCAGACGGACGGTTTACAGGCGTAAAACGCAGTTTTCAGTGGCTTGCTATTGGTTACGGATTGTAATAATTATTACAAATTGGTTCAGCGAACGTCCGTTCTATCCATAAAAGATCGGCAGGTTCGCAGTTAACATTTTTGGACATGTGGATCCCCTTACCCTTAAAATTCTCCGCAGTACTTGCAATTATTCTAAAAGTATGCTATAATTAATTGTTAATATGAAGAATTGTACCCTCTTCGGGCAAAGGAGAGAGCATTTATGCGGATAATGGGCATTGATCCGGGCTACGGTATCGTGGGCTACGGCTTTGTTGAATACGATCACGGCAAGTTCACGCCTGTCAAGGTCGGCACCATAACCACACCATCGGATATGGAGTTTTACAAGCGTCTGCGGGTGATATATCTCGATATGCAGAAGTTGATAGAACATTACCGTCCCGATGAGATAGCCGTTGAAAAGCTGTTTTTCAACACGAACATAACCACAGGCATAGATGTTGCACAGGCGCGCGGCGTGACGCTTCTGCCCGCTGTGATGATGAACCTGCCGATATACGACTACACTCCGCTGCAGGTGAAGAGTTCTATAACGGGCTACGGTTATGCCGAGAAAAAACAGGTGCAGGAGATGGTGCGTTCGATGCTTCACCTTGCAAACATAATTAAGCCCGATGATGCCGCCGATGCGATGGCGATAGCCATAACTCACGGGCTTTCGGTAAACACCAGGCGGCTGATGGAAAAATACGACAAAAGCATCAATAAGTGAGGGTGCGTATGGATAAAGATGTTAACATATGTGCCGAGTGCGGCAGTATTTTTCTGCGCGCCGCATCGCAGATGCCGGGGCTGTGTCCCGAATGTGCACACAGGCTTTACGGATATGATGACTGCGAACATGTCTTTGAGAACGGCAGATGCACAAAATGCCTGTGGGACGGCAGTATCAGCGAATTTATCAGCAAAAACAAGGAGAATTTACCATGATATATTCCGTCAGAGGAAAACTTATACATACCGACGGTGAGATGGCGGTGGTGGAATGCGGCGGCGTGGGCTATGCCTGCAAGACCACATTCTACACACTGCAAAAGATAGCGGGCGAGAGCGAGGTAATGCTTTACACATACCTTGCGGTGCGCGAGAACGATGTTGACCTCTTCGGTTTTTCGACGACTGAGGAACTGCGCTGTTTCAAGATGCTGATAACAGTTTCGGGCGTTGGACCCAAGGCGGCGCTGTCGATACTTTCATCGAACAGCCCGTCACAGTTTGCGCTGACTGTTGCTACGGGCGACCACAAGTCGCTGACGAAATGCAAGGGCATCGGCGCAAAGACGGCTCAGCGGATAGTGCTTGAACTGAAAGACAAGATCGCCAAAGAGAACACCATATCGGTGCGCGGCGGCGATACCGTTTCAGCCGCACCTGTGATGGGCGGTGCTTTGCAGGAAGCTGTTACAGCGCTTATAGTTCTCGGTTACAGCGAGGGTGAAGCCGCGCAGGCGTTGGCGGGGGCAGACCAGAATGCCACTGTTGAAGAGCTTATAAAGAAAGCTCTGATAGCGCTGGCGAAGTTCTGAACAAGGGAAAAACTGTGAATGATAACAAGGAACTTGTCAGGGAGATCGAAACAGTAGGCGGATTTTTCAAAGATCTGGATGAAAGGTACGGTCTGATGATACGCATGGGGCTTCTGGCGCTTGCGTATATCATCGCGGCAGTATGCAAGTATATGAGTGCGCCTGTTGAAGTTATGTTTGAACGGAGCAGTTCCCCAAACGGTGTATACACGGGCTGTAAAGTTTACCGCGATGACGGTCAGCCATATCTGGGGCTGACGGAAAATAATGAGGTAGTCGAGTCTTATCCTATAGTGAAAAGCGAGTATGACGATGTGATGGATATTGACTATGATATGATGTTTTTCCGCAGAAATACCGAAGCGAATGCGGAGGACTTCAGGAAAACGATGGAGTACAATATGTATCTCGGCGGATACTGCAAAGTGACGCTGAAATACCGCAGCGGAAAGACTGAAAGCACATCGTACTGCACCAAAGAACTTGCCGATAGCATGGAACGGCTGAGCAGGAAATATGCAGTTGGACATGAAATGCAGTTACAGTGAGGTATGATACAGATAATGCGGGCAAAACAAAGCCCTCGACCATGTCAAAGAGCGACCATCGGCGCGTTGTCGCGGCAGTGAACGAAGCGATGACCCTACGGCAGAGATCGAGCGCAACATCAGCAAAGCTGATGTCTGGGGCATGGGGGCAACGTTGACTGCGTCGAACGTGGTCAGCCCCATCTAAAACTAGGAGAATAAAATGATTGAAGAAAGCGAGTTCGACTTTGAACGTTTCGTTTCCCCGAAAGAGACTGAGCAGGAAACCACAGACGATTTTGAAGTCACTCTCAGACCTCTCAGCCTGAATGAGTATATCGGGCAGGATAAGGTCAAGGAGAATATGAAAATATATATCGATGCGGCAAAGCGTCGCGGTGACAGTCTCGACCATGTGCTGCTGTACGGTCCTCCGGGGCTGGGCAAGACTACCCTTGCGAATATCATCGCCCGCGAGATGGGCGTGAATATCCGCACGACTTCGGGTCCTGCCATTGAGAAGCCCGGCGACCTCGCCGCACTGCTGGCAAGCCTTGAAAAGGGCGATGTGCTGTTCATCGATGAGATACACCGTCTTTCAAGACAGGTGGAGGAGATACTCTACCCCGCTATGGAGGACTGTGTGGTGGATATAATCATGGGCAAGGGTCCTGCCGCAAGGTCGATAAGGGTAGACCTCAACAGGTTCACACTGATAGGCGCAACTACCCGTTCGGGTCAGCTGTCAGCACCTCTGCGCGACCGTTTCGGCATGCTTATGCACATGGAACTTTATACCACTGAACAGCTGACGGATATAGTCAAGCGTTCAGCGACCATACTTGGGGTCGGCTGTGACGATGACGGCGCGGAAGAGATCGCGGGGCGTGCAAGAGGTACGCCGCGTATCGCGAACAGGTATCTCAAAAGGGTGCGCGATTTCGCGGAAGTCATTGGTGACGGGCGCATCACCCGAGATATAGCGGGGCTTGCCCTCAACCGCATGGAAGTCGATTCGCTGGGGCTTGACAGCCTTGACAGACGGCTTCTGGAAATGATAATCAAAGGCTACAACGGCGGACCTGTCGGGCTGGCTACACTGGCGGCGGCGATAGGCGAAGAAGCTGTCACGCTGGAAGATGTCTGTGAACCGTATCTGATGCAGCTGGGATTTCTTGCAAAGACCCCGCGCGGCAGAGTCGCCACACAGCTGGCTTATGACCATCTGGGCATACTCAGGCAGGGGCAGGTGCACTTTTGATAATTCATAATTAATAATTCATAATTCATAATGTGGTTATCCCGCTGACACACCACAAAAACAGCGGCTATACAGAACTTAAGGTTCTTGGCGTATATCTTTCCCCGCCGCAGGCGGGGAAAGATATGGGGCGCTTAATTATCCTTTTGTTTACCGCATTTTTAGTTGGTGTGCTAAAGGGATAGTCATAATTCATAATTAATGGCAGGGGCGTGATCGCGGGTGACAGGTGATGTCACGGGTACTGCGGTATTCTGCATGAAAAAACATAACACAACAGATGTGGTAAACATAAGATGATATGGGCGCAAAGCCCTGAATAAATATAAGGAGAATTGGAAGATGGGTAGATTATTCGGAACAGACGGCGCAAGAGGTGTCGCAATAACTGAACTTACTTGTGAAACAGCTATGAAGATAGGCAAAGCCGCCGCACTGGTGCTTGCTAAGGACTGTGACCACAGACCTAAGATACTTATAGGCAAGGATACCCGAATTTCGGGCGATATACTGGAAGCCGCACTCTGTGCGGGCATCTGCTCGGTGGGGGCTGATGTGGTGAAGCTGGGCGTTATTCCCACACCTGCGGTGGCGATGCTCGTAAAGAAGTACAACGCCGATGCAGGCGTGATGATATCCGCATCACATAACTCGGTGGAATTCAACGGCATAAAGCTGTTTGCAGGCACAGGCTTCAAACTGCCCGATGATGTTGAAAATGAGATAGAGAAACTCGTGCTCGATAAGCCCGAAGAGATGGATAAACAACTCAGCGAGGGTACAGAAGTCGGCAGGATAACCTATTGCAAGGACGCTGAGTGGGATTATATCAGACATGTCATGAAGACTGTCGATATTGACCTTAAGGGCATCAAGGTATGCCTCGACTGCGCAAACGGCTCGGCAAGCGTCTGTGCCGAAAGGATATTCAAGGGACTGGGCGCAAGCGTTGTAATGATAAACTCCGAACCTGATGGTACAAACATCAACAAGGAATGCGGCAGTACCCATATGGAAGCGCTGAAAAAAGCAGTCATTGACAACAAGTGCAGTGTGGGTCTTGCATTTGACGGCGATGCCGACAGATGCCTTGCAGTCGATGAAAACGGCGAACTGATAGACGGCGATAAACTGCTTGCTATATTCTCCAAATTCATGAAAGCGCAGAAGACCCTCAACAATAACTGCTGTGTGGTAACGGTGATGTCAAATCTGGGCTTCTTCAAATTCGCAAAAGCTGAGGGCATAGTAACTGCTACCACTAAGGTCGGTGACCGCTATGTGCTGGAAGAGATGCTCAAAGGCGGCTACAACATAGGCGGCGAGCAGTCGGGTCACATAATACTTCTTGACCATGCAAACACGGGCGACGGCGAGATGACAGGTGCGATGTTCCTGCAAATAATGGCTAAGACAGGCAAAAAGGCAAGCGAACTTGCTTCCTGCATGGAAAGCTACCCGCAGGTGCTTATAAATGTGAAGATAACCGCCGATAAAAAGGGCAAGTGGGATAAAGTCCCCGAAATAACCGATGCTATAAAGATGTATGAAGAAAAACTGGGCGGCGAGGGCAGGATACTCGTCAGAGAGTCGGGTACCGAACCGCTGGTCAGAGTTATGATAGAGGGAAAGAAGACAGGTCTTATCACCGATTATGCCCACAGGATAGCTGAACTTATAGAGAAAATGTGATCTGAGAAAGGCGAACAACAATGTTTATTTCAGAACTTGTAGGCTCGGTAGTTCAGGTATTGATCTTTGCAGTGATACCGTTTATAGTATGGCTGATTGCAGGAAGAAAAAAAGAAAACTTCCTCAAATGGCTGGGCATAAAAAAGCCCGAAGCTGATAAGCCTGCGCTCAAATGGTGGGGGATTGCCATCGGGGTGATGGCAGTGTACTTTGTCGTATCGCTGCTCATCATGAAATATGTGTTTTCCGATCTGCCCAATGCGACCTCAGATGCTTTCAGCGGAAAGGGCGCCGGTGCGATACCTGCTATACTGGTATATTCGTTTATACGCACAGCCTTTTCGGAAGAGATGCTTTTCAGGGGCTTTATCCTGAAAGGTCTTTCGGGCAAAATTGGTCTTACAGCGGCAAATGCAGTACAGGCGCTGCTTTTCGGAGCTATGCACGGTGTGCCGATATTTGTAAAGACTCATAATGCGGCTGCTCTCATATTGCTGACAGTGCTGCCTGCTTGTGTAGGCTGGGTGCTGGGCTGGCTCGATGAGAAAAAGAACGGCGGTTCCATAATACCGAGCTGGATACTGCACGGTACGATAAATGTATTTACGGCATTGATGTCTATATAAGGAGTTGAAAACTCATGCGATTTGAATACTGCCCCAACTGCGGCACGAAGAATGTTCCCCGCGAGATAGGGGACGAGGGTATGATACCCTACTGCGAGAACTGCAAGCGTCCCTGGTTCGATATGTTCTCGACATGCGTGCTGAACGTGGTGATGAATGAAGATGACGAAGTACTGCTGATAAGGCAGAGTTACGGCGACACCGCAAAGTTCGTGGGCGTGGCGGGATTTATGAAAGTCGGTGAAACGCCCGAACAGTCGGCTGTAAGGGAAGTGCTGGAAGAAACAGGGCTGACCGCACTAAGTACGGCTTACATCGACAGTGCGTTCTACGATGGCAGGGATCAGCTGATGCTGGGCATGCTGACCCGCGTGAGAAAGGCAGATACTTCCATTTCGGGGGAACTGCTGGAGGCTAAGTGGTTCACTGTAGATGATGCGATAGATACCGTCCGCGAGGGCAGTATAATACAGCGTTTCATCAAAGCGGCTAAGGAAAAACTGTGAGAGTGCTGGCAGAGGTCGAGGACTTTTTCGATATCGACATTACCGAAAGAGAAAACGACTATCTTATCAGAGTTACACGCAAGTCTGACGGCAAGGACATGGAGTTTACAATGGCGCTGTGCGAATTTGTGTGGTATATGGACTGGTGGTATGACACAAAGGCAAGCTATGATGACGGCGGCTGTGCTGTCGCAAAGGAATGCGACATGGAAGAAATGCGGCTGCGCATAAGAATGTATCTCTTTGAACACAGCAAGATATTCCTTATGTGAACGGAGGAAGAAAATGATATACACTGACCTGACACGCAGGGCGATGGCCATAATGTATAAGGCGCATAAAGAACAGCTTGACAAAAGCGGTGTGCCTTATGTCTTCCACCCATGGCATGTGGCTGAACAGATGGTGACGGAGGAAAGCTGTGCGGCGGCGCTTCTGCATGATGTCATAGAAGATACCGACATCACTGCCGATGACCTGCGCGAAGCAGGTATCACAGAAAGGGTCATTGAGGCGGTGAAACTACTCACCCACGATGATGACGAACCCTATCTCGATTATGTGGCGCGTATAAAGTGTGACCCGATAGCAAGGGCGGTAAAGCTGGCAGACCTCGCCCACAACAGCGATGTGACACGCTTTACAAGACCCCTCACCGACAAGGACAGGGCAAGGCTTGAAAAGTACGCAAAAGCCAAAGAAATACTTAATGATATAAAGGAAACATGACATGAGAATAGCAGAAAACTGGAAGGATTACCGCATACTTGACACCACCGAAGGCGACAAGCTGGAAAGCTGGGGCGGCAAGGTGCTGGTGCGACCCGACCCTCAGATAATCTGGAAAAGCCCGAAAAGGTCTGAAATGTGGGAGAAGGCGGACGGCATATACCACCGTTCATCAAAGGGCGGCGGCGAATGGGAGTACCGCAGAAAACTCCCCGAAAGCTGGAAGATAAACTACGGCGACCTGACTTTTGTCATAAGACCCACGGGTTTCAAGCACACGGGGCTGTTCCCCGAACAGGCTGTAAACTGGGACTTTATGGCAGATATGATAAAGAATGCAGGCAGACCGATAAAGGTGCTGAACCTGTTTGCCTACACAGGCGGTGCGACCCTTGCCTGCGCAAATGCAGGTGCGAGCGTTTCACATGTTGACGCTTCAAAGGGCATGGTGCAGTGGGCGCGTGACAACGCGGCGGCATCGGGGCTTTCGGACAAGCCCATACGCTGGCTTGTGGACGACTGCGAGAAGTTCGTGAAGCGCGAGATAAGGCGCGGCAATTTCTATGACGGCATAGTTATGGACCCGCCCAGCTACGGCAGAGGTCCCGGCGGAGAGGTATGGAAGCTGGAGGACTGCATCTACGACCTTGTGAAGACCTGCGCAGGTGTGCTGAGCGACACACCGCTGTTCTTCCTGTTAAACAGCTATACAACAGGGCTTTCACCATCGGTGATGGCATATATACTGAACGATGTGCTGACTACCGAACACGGCGGAAAAGTCACTGCTGACGAGATAGGTCTGCCTGTTGAAGCCACAGGCGGCGTTCTGCCCTGCGGGTCAACGGCGATATGGTCTGTTTAATTCATAATTCATAATTCATAATTATTGGCAGGCATTATGGTTTTGATGTTTTTGTCGTTCACTTTGAAACGGTGAGTTTGACAGGGAGGAGTACGGCATGTGCAGGAAAGCCGGCATAAAGGCTGACAGATTTACGGCGGCACTGGCTAAAGCGGTGCGCGGGTATGAAGAAGTTCCCATAAGTGAGATAAAGCGGCGCATAGAAGCCGGCGAGTTTATCTTGCAGGGAAATATAACAGACGGCGAAGTTCTCAAAAGACTGCTTTCGCTTTATGGCAAGTTCACGGCGGAAGGGTTGGAATGTCAGCTTTATGCGGGGGACGAGCCTTGTGAGGTGCAGTATTTTAAAAATCTTTTGGAGTCGTACAAAGAAACAGAGGAATGGACAGAATATATCATGGATATAGAAGCCCGCGAAGATGGCGAAGAATGAACAAGCGGCAACGCTTTTCAAAATATATTTACAGGAGGTCACTAAAATGGACGTAAAAGACATAACAAAGGCAGTTGGCGGCGATAATATCGCTAAGGCAGTTGACAAGGCTGTTGACACAGTAGCAGACAAGATCCCCGCACCCAAGTCGGTAAAGGACGAGGTAAAGAAGGAAGTCAAGAAGGTGGCTACCGCTGAGAACATCGAGAAGATAGCTACCAAAGAGAATATCGAAAAGGTAAAGGACGTTGCCGAGAAAGTCATTGACAAGGTAAAGGGCGATAAGTAACAGTAAACGGCTTTATTCCCTGCGGGCAGGCGGGGGAAGCTTTCCCCCGCGAAAATGCCTGCACATAAAAGTAAGGAAAATATTATGAGCGAAAATTTCATCGAGATAAAAGATCTCCGATTTTCATATATAAATGATCTTGAAGAACCGCCCGTAAAAACGGAGGTACTGAAAGGGGTCACACTGAATATCAAAAAAGGCGAGTTTCTCGCTGTGCTGGGTCACAACGGCTCAGGCAAATCAACGCTTGCCAAGTGTATCAATGCCATCAATCTTCCCGAAGCGGGAGGCGTTTTCGTTGATGGCATGGACACTCTTGACGAGGACAACCTGCTGCCCATAAGACAGCGGGTGGGCATGGTGTTCCAGAACCCCGATAACCAGATAGTTGCTACCATAGTTGAGGAAGATGTGGCTTTCGCGCTGGAGAATATGGGCGTTGAACCTGCCGAGATACGCAGGCGCGTCGATGATGCGCTTAAAACTGTGGGTATGTATGAGTACAGACTGCACGCACCGCACAAGCTGTCGGGCGGACAGAAACAGCGTGTCGCCATAGCAGGCGTGATCGCCATGCGCCCCGACTGCATACTGCTGGACGAGCCGACCGCAATGCTCGACCCTAAGGGCAGGGACGAGGTCATGCGCACCGTAAAGATGCTCAATGAGCAGGGTGTGACTATCGTGCTGATAACCCACTATATGGAAGAAGCGGCTCAGGCAGAACGTGTGGTGGTCATAGACGGCGGCAAGGTGGTCATGGACGATATCCCCCGCAGGATATTCGCACAGGTGGAAAAAATGAAAGAACTGGGTCTTGATGTGCCGCAGGTCACAGAACTTGCGTGGGAACTGCAAAAGGCAGGATATGACATCTCCACCGAGATAATCACCGAAGACGAGTGCGTGGCTAAGCTGGCAGAACTGCTGGGCGGCGTGTGATACAGCATTTTTTAATCGTGGTTATCCCGCTGACACAACACCAAAACGGCGGTTTTACAGAACTTAAGGTGGTTGGCGGATATCTTTCCCCCGCCGCAGGCGGGGGAAAGATATCCTGCGATCAATTATCCTTTTGTTTACCGCATTTTCAGCCGGTGTGC
>Ga0129310_1000849_pt1 | contig 31571 bp, 32 predicted proteins | sample Go1ome_2_FD_94433 | JGI IMG/M metagenome (GOLD analysis project Ga0129310, IMG submission 94433) | Western lowland gorrila individual fecal microbial communities from Wisconsin, USA - Go1022A metagenome | ecosystem: Host-associated > Mammals > Digestive system > Large intestine > Fecal | place... | reverse complement strand
TCACCAGCGAATTCAACTTAAAACAAAACTGACTCCGCTTGAATTGCGAAGCCAGTTCATTGTTTGATTTAATTTTCCATAGGGGCTTTTTTGTGCTGTACGCACAATGTGGGGCGGATCAGTCTGCGCGCTGTAGAACTGTATTTCAGAGCAATACGCAATATCTCTGCGGGAAATACAGCGTTTTACCAATCTCAGACAAGGCTGAACACTCCCGGTCTGGGTACACTGATGCCTGAAAATTTCAGAGATGTCAGTGAGATAACTCAGCAGTGTATAAACCTGTTTGAACTGGAGATCATTCAGGCACTTGAAGCTATCAGTACTTTTAATGAACGTGATCTGATGTTCAATTGGCTGTCGGTGTACATGCCCGCAAAATATCTTCGTGATATCAGTGCAGAGAACAAGCTGGTCGATCTTACCGAAAAAATGGAGGTAAAAACTACTCAGGTATGCTTTTCGCTGTCTGAAAAACTGTTTGAAGAAAGCGAGATAGAGGTCGCAGAGAATATAAAAAAACTGCGAAATCGCGGATTTCACTTCATGCTGACCGATTTTGGCAGCATAAGTTCACCTATAATGAAGCTGTCTGAATTTGAGGTGGATTATGTGATGCTTTCACCTGAGATAACACAGTATCTCGGCAAGGACGAACGTTCTGACAGCGCTGTGAAGTCGCTGATCGATTTTGTATCCGGTCTTGGTGCTGAACCGATTGCTGACGGCATTTCAAACGTGCGTCAAGCAGAATCGCTTTATGAATTTGAATGCGAATACTGTGCAGGTTCACTGGCAGGGAGTTACAAAGCTGAGAGATTTATAAGACCGATAAGTAAAGAGGATTAATGACAAGCAAATATACTTGTCATTAATCGATATAACGATCTGATAAGAATGTATGAAAGGAAGAATCTGATTTGGCAGAAACTAGAGTAATTGATGTTCTGGAGTTAAGACGTACTGCCAAGGAAACTAAACGGCATGTAGTTGTAATGCGTGTTTTAGGGCTTTTAGTCATATTGCTTGTTGCGGTCATCGCCATCGCATATGCTATATCATATTTCTACGACAAGTACGGCAGCTTTACAGTTAAGATCAATAAATATGACATGATGCGTCAAGGACTGACTTTGTCGGAGGTCCCGGAATATGACAAGACTAATTCAGTGCTCAATGCAAATATCGTTTATGACATGACAAATATCAGCGGAGAGGATCTTCCTGATAATCTTGATATGATAAACGGCAGTCATAACGGCGAAAGTTATATCGCTTACACCTTCTACCTTATTAATGCCGGTGATGACACGATAAGCTATGAAGGTGTGATGTCTATAGAAAATGTCACAAACAATGTTGATGAAGCAGTACGTGTGGCAGTCTATAAAAACGGCGAAAAGACTGTGTACGGCAAGACCAAGTCAAATGGTGCAGGAAAAGAGAGTGACTGTGACAGCGAATTTACTTCATCGACAGTCGTTATGACTACCGATCACAAGGGATTTGAACCGCAGGCACGCGATAAATACACCGTTGTCATCTGGCTTGAGGGCAATGACCCCGACTGTACCGATGCTCTTATTGGCGGCACGCTCAAGCTGGGAATGGATTTCAAAATAGTTGAAACTACTTAAAAAAGGTTAAGGAGATATACGTATGAAAACAGTGGTAAAAGTAATTGCGAATGTGTTGGTGTGGATAGTGCTTATTTTGGCACTGCTTATCACCATTATTGTATTCTCGTCAGGCAGAAACAACGGTGTGGCAAATCTTCTGGGCTATATCCAGATGACCGTTGAGTCTGATTCGATGAAGCCTACATTTGCAAAAGATGATCTTATAATGTGCAAAGAGATCGATGATGTTTATTCCCTGCAAAAAGGCGATGTCATAACATTCTGGACGATAATCGATGGTCAGAAAGTCAAGAACACTCACCGTATTGTTGATATAACAGAAATTGATGGTTCCAGAAGTTTCGTGACACGAGGCGACAACAACCAGATCGATGATACTATACCGGTCCTGCCCGGCGATGTGATCGGCAAATGGACAGAGTTCAAGATCGGCGGTTTTGGCAAGGTAATGAATTTTCTGAGAACGAAAATGGGATTCTTCATATGTATAGTTATCCCGATGGCGGTTTTCTTCCTGGTAGAACTTTACAAGTTCATCGTAACTCTGATAGAACTTAAAAAGCCTGAACTTAGTGAAGAGGACGAGGAAGAGATCAAGAAGCGAGCCATCGAAGAATACCTTGCTCAGCAGAAAAAGGAACAGAGCGGCGACAGTACCGATAAAGTTCCCGAAAACGAAGCGTAGTATTTAAGCCCCGTTTAGCGGCGGCTTCATTAAAACAGGAGAAGACTATGAACGGATTTCTCAAATGGTTTTTTGTTTTCATCTCTGAAATGCTGAAAGGCTTTGCTACGATCTTCAGCGGTCTGTGGCATGGGATAAAACAGATATTCAACATCAAAAATTACATAGATATTTTCAAGACCTATTCCACAGATTTTGGCGCTCTTGGCTGGATACTCGCTGTGCTTGCAGTGATACTTGTCGTTGCAGTCTACGTGCTGATAGGTCTTATGATAGTGCTGGCTGCACGTAAATATATCCGTTTCAGACACTCTATCGTCAGCAATGAAGATCTGCTGGAGGAGATAGCCGATCTTCAGCGGCAAGTGCTGAAAATGACTAAGGAAAAGGACGAGATAATGGCAATGAAGGTATCCCAGATGGGCATACCAACTTCGGGTGCGCTGTCACTGGCTGGTGCGAACGTTCCTTCGGCTGTTGCAGAGGGTGAGAACGGTGTGCCTGTTGTCGAGGGTGAGGTAGCAGAAGACGGCGTTATCCAGACCGCAGACAGAAGATTTTCACGCCTTATGGAAGTTGATAACTTCTACAAGACCTACACTCCGCCTGAGTATGATAACGGCATCACGCTGGCAGGACTTTGCGATACCTACAGAAACTTTGCTTGCTCGCGCATGCACCTGTTCTATGAACCTAAGACTATCCGACTTTTCATCGCGGGCATGGCTTCCACAAAACTCATAATCCTACAGGGTATATCGGGTACAGGTAAAACCTCGCTTCCCTACTCGTTCGGTAAGTTTTTGCAGAACGATACGACCATTGCTTCTGTTCAGCCTTCGTGGCGTGACAGAACAGAGCTTTTCGGTTACTTCAACGAATTTACCAAGAACTTCAATGAAACCGAAGTTCTCAAGAGGATCTATTCTTCAAGCTACAACAACGACATCAACCTTATACTGCTCGATGAGATGAACATAGCACGTATCGAGTATTATTTCGCTGAGATGCTGTCAATACTCGAAATGCCGAATGCTGATGAGTGGGAACTCGATCTGGTGCCCAATGTATGGAGCACAGACCCTATCAATCTCGACAGAGGCAAGCTGCGCATACCGCAGAATATATGGTACATCGGTACTGCAAACAACGATGACTCGACTTATGCTATCTCGGATAAGGTATACGACCGAGCACAGCCAATCAATCTTGATGCAAAGGGTATCGCTTTCGACGCACCCGATACCGGTCCTGTCAACCTGGGCTATGATCATCTGGATATGCTTTTCAAGGAAGCGTTCGACAAGTATCCTATATCACAGGAAAATCTGAAAAAGATACAGCAGCTTGACCTCTGGGTAATTGAAAAGCTGCGTGTGGCTTTCGGTAACCGTATACTTAAGCAGATGGGTCTGTTCGTACCTGTTTACGTTGCCTGCGGCGGTGAGGAACTTGAGGGTATAGACTATGTTCTGGCGACTAAGATATTCAGAAAATTCGAGTCGCTGAACCTTGCTATGCTGAGAGATGAACTCAGAGAACTTGTAGTCTACATGAACAAATCCTTCGGCAAGAACAAGATGAAGGAATCCATCGAATATCTTGAAAGACTGCAAAAACTGTTCTGATATTTATTGCAGTCAATAATAAAAAAGGCAGGTGAGGCGATTGGATAGCTTGTACGGCAAATGGTACGAGGATTTTAAGCAGTCTACAGGGCTTTTTGAAGATGATGAGCTGTTCGGATCGCTGGATCAGCTGCTGCATTCAAGCAAAAACACATTCGCGATGAACCGAAAGCTGATGGCTAAAGCTATAGATGTAAGCTGGGTAGAAGCCATCGAGAATGGTCTGGTGCATCTGGATAACGTGCTGAGAAATCCCAGGCGTACCATTGAGGACGTGGAAGAGATAGTGCCGATAGCACTTTCAAGGAAGATCACCGTCGAATCGGTCAAGCACCTGGCACAGCACACAGACCTTATACAAAGTTTCGACGCAAAGACAAAGAAGATAACACCATCAAAAGTACTCAATGTACATAAGGAAGAAAGCCTTGCAACATATGAGAACAAGTTCATCAATACACTGGTAGACAGGCTGTATATATTCATTTCGACCAGATACGAAAAACTCGCGCAGGTGTCGCGTGATGAAGAAGTTTTCACGCTGGGTTACGACACCTCTATAGATGACGGCGCGGGCGGCAGAATGAAAATTGAAGTCAAGCTGGAAACGACTTCCAGTCTTGACAGCTATAACAAGAGCGGCTACACAGTCTGGCAGAGGGTCGAGAAGCTGAAAAAAGCCATTGAGGGTTACAAGGGTTCGGAACTTTGTCAGGCGCTTGGCAACACCTATGTCAGACCGCCTATAATGCGTACCAATGCGATAATGAAAAACGTTGATCTCAAAGCATGCCTTATGCTCTGGCAATATATTGAGAGTTATGAAAAGGTCGGGTACGAGATCAACGTAAAGGACACGGCTGTTCAGCCTGAAGCTAAGTACATAGAAGACTTTTATAAACTGGTGGTTTTAAATCTTCTGCTATTCAGGAATTATACGGAAGATGATGAAAAGGCTAAGCGCCTGGTCGAAGTCAGCAGACCTCGCGGCAGGAATATCACGCCTAAGGTCGTGAAACGCTTCAATGGTGAACTTTCAGGCGACTACAGTGTTGTCGCTGAGGGCGTTGCAGGATATGTGGCAAGCGAAGCCGATTTCAAGATTAAGAAGAATCTGCCAGAAGATATAAGAAAGGTCTTTGACGAGGTAAATATCGTCATTGATGTTGAGCGTGAATTCATCAAGCAGATGGAGGAAGAGCGTAAAAAAGCTGAACTACAGCGGCTTGAAGAAGAAAAGCGTCAGGAAGAACAGCGGCGTATCGAAGAAGAACGGCGTAAAGAGCTTGAAAAGATACGTCAGCGAAAGGAAGAAGAAGAACGACGGCTCAAAGAAATGCTCGAACAGAAACGGAGAGAGCAGGAGGAAGCCGAGAAACAGCGTGAGCGCGAAGAAGCTGAGCGACAGGCAAGGCTTGAAGATATGCGGCGGCGTGAGGAAGAAGAACGAAAGCGCCGCGAGGAAGAAGAGCGTATCGCCGCTGAGCGTGAGCGCATAAATCAGAACAAGAGCAATGTCCGCAATGAACTGGGCGAAGCCGAGGGTCTTGACAAAGACGAGATAAACAACGAGCCTACCGAAGAAGAACTGCAAAAACAAGCCTATGATGAAGTTACCGAAGAAGAGGTAAATCAGGTCAGAGAGGCTATGGAAGAGCAGGCTGAGGAATCCGAAGAAGAAAAAGAATTCGAGGATCCGAGAGCAGTGGCGGCAAGGCTCAAACTGGAACAGCAGCGCAAGGAAAAAGAGCGGCGTGAAGCAGAACGGGCACAAAGACTCAAAGCTGAGCGCGAGTATTTCGAGAACAAACCGTTCCGAACGATATACAAGGAATATTCGCGCAACCCGATATATGCTATACCGCGCCTTATACGGTATCTGCTGGCTGTGATATTCGGCATCATACCAAAAGACACAGACGACCCCGATCTCAAGCGCAGACTTGCAGAGCGCGAGAAAAAAAAGCGTCAGAAAGCAGAGGAACTGGAAAAGCGCAACGCAATGGAGGTCTACTACAAGAAATACGCACAGACCTTCAAGTACCGTTTACTGCGAAGCATAGACGATTACAAGTTCAAGAAACGCAAAAAGGCACAGATGAAGGGCAAACCAAAGCCTGTATTCGTGCCGCCTAACAGAACTCCCGAAGAACAGCTTGCGATAGACACTGAGATGAAGCGGCTGTATAAGGAGTATCATGTAAGCATTGCCACAAAGATCGGCAGATGGTTTGAGGAACAGCGCAGATTATATGACCTCAGCCACAGCAACAAACGTGCCGAAGAAGAGCGGAAACTCATCGCAAAGATCGAGAACAAAGATGCTGACATACCTGAAAACACCGTCGATATCGAAAAGAAGTCAAGTAGGATAGCAAATATCATCACTACAGTCATACTTGTGGCAGCTATAATATTCACAGCTTATGTGATGATATGCGCTGCAAGGAACAAGGCGGTCGATGTTTTTGGAAAGTGCGTGCTGAGAGTCGTCACAGGCAGTATGGAACCATCGATACATGTTGGCGATTACATTCTGGTGGAAAAGACCGATACTGACAAACTCGCTGTCGGAGATGTGATATCTTTTTACTCAGAACAGTCTGATATTTACGGAATGCTGGTCACACACAGGATCGCCGGGATAACCGATGACCACACGTTCATTACAAGGGGCGATGCAAATCCTGTCAATGACAGTGTTGAGGTCAGACCTGAGCGAATAGTAGGCAGATACACAGGCAAAGCAAGATTTTTTATATGGGTCAGCTCTTTTGCAGACCCCAAAAAGATACTGCTGATATGTGTGATAATACCGATAGGTCTGGTGAGTATATATGAACTCAGGACGCTCGCAAAACTCAGCCGTGAAGTCAGCAGGAAAAAGCAGGAAGAAGCCGCTGAACACAAGCAGCAGCTAATAAGAGAAGCTATCGAAAAGGAAAAACAAAGGCTGGCGGAGGAAGGCTGGCAGCCCGAAGAAGAGGAGGTGACAGCGGTTGAACCAAGAGAAGATAATGAAACGTAGAATGATAACTGCGTTCGTTCTTTTTGGGATAACGCTGGTCGCGCTTCTTGTATTTATCGGGTTATATATAGACGAAACTCATCGTGTACAGGAAACATACCGCAAGCAGTATATGACGGAGATAAACCACGCATCGAGAGAGATAGAACTGTATGTGGCACATCAGGGAGATGTGGAGGAGAGATACAAACGTATCACGAGTTTTGTGACATGTGCAAACTCTTTTCTTTTCCTGATGAACGAAACTTCCGATAAGCAGATAATCCTCAACGAGGTGACGACCTGCCTGATAAAATACCCTGAGCAGATGTCCGAAAGGATGGAAGATCTGAAAAAATCATTTGACGACATATATGCAAATCTTGATAAGGGTTATGAAGAAGCAAAGGCTGTTGTGGACTCGGTCGATAAGATGGGTCGATGACAACAGATACATGAGGTGATAAAAATGAACGAAAAAAGAAAACTCAAACGTGAGATAAAAATATGCAGGCAGACGATCGAGAAGATCGAACGAAAGCGTTCAAGATCTCAGTCGGCACTGGTGCAGGCGGTGCTGTTGCAGGAAGAGCCTGATGAAAATGATGTCGAGTGGTTCAACAAGTACACAGGTGAGATAACCGCCTGTCGCAACCACATGATCGAATTGCAGAAGAAGCTAAACTCGCTTTGAGCACTTCCCTTTCGGGATAACAGCAAAAGCCGCAGAACGTTCTGCGGCTTTTTATATTTGTTCTATCAATTTCAGGGTAGATCGGCGCGGCTTACCGTTATAGTACTTGTTCAGCACACGTTCAAAACAGTTGTTTTCAGGGGCGATCGCCTGAAAAAGCGTCATACAAGCGTGCAGTTTATCAACATCTATCGCAGAACCCATTATTTCGGCAATAGGTCTGTCGTGAACGAGAATAGCTTCGGTGATCTCTGCAAGGCGTTCCATCAGCAAACTGTCAGCCGCGTATGCTTTTGCATCATCAAGACTTTCAAATGCGAAATATCTGCTGTAAAAATCAACCATAAGTTCTTCTTCTTTAAGGATAGGAAAAACATACCAGATCCAGCAGCTTCGCTTTCTGCCTGCGGCGATCTCGCTAAGTGCAGAACGATAATTGTTTGCATTGTCGTTCTGAGCATTTATAAAGATATCCTTGTCCGTATATACCACGCCTTTCAACTATAATACAGCTTTCTCATGGACTTTTATGCAATAATTATAACATATCCCGTTAAAAAAATCAACTTAATAATTTTTTAGCATAAAGAATGACTATTTTTATACTATAACAAAAACAATCTGCAAAAATTAGTCATTTTCAAGCAAATACCTATTGACATTAACATGTAAATTTGATATAATGTATATAGGTTAAGATTGTTCGGTTCGCAGTTTGCAAAAGCTGCGATAATTTAAGAATAATATGGAGGCAAACATGAGAAGACTTGTTACAAGAAGTGACTTTGACGGCTTGGTTTGCGCTATGCTGCTCAAGGAGATCGGTATAATCGATGAGATAAAATTCGTTCACCCAAAAGATGTTCAGGACGGCAAGATAGAGCTTAACGAGAACGATATAACCACAAATCTGCCATTTGACAAACGGGTCGGACTGGCTTTTGACCACCATGAGAGTGAGCTTAGAAGAAACAAACTTGAAGACTATCTCGGCAAGTACATAATTGACGGCAATGCTAAATCTGCGGCGCGTGTAGTTTATGACTATTACGGCGGTGAACTGGTATTTCATGGCGTTTCGGAAGAGATAATGGACGCAGTAGACAAGGGCGACAGCGCTGATTTTACTGAAGAAGAGATTTTAAATCCATCAGGCTGGGTGCTTATGAATTTCCTGATGGACGCAAGAACGGGTCTTGGCAGATTTCACAACTTCCGCATATCGAACTATGAATTGATGATGAAGCTGATAGATTTCTGTGTTGATCATTCGATAGAAGATGTGCTGAAACTTCCTGATGTAAAAGAGCGTGTTGACCTCTATTTTGAACAGCAGGACAAGTTCAAGGAACAGCTGAAAGAGATCACACAGATACATGATAAAGTCGCAGTTATCGACCTTCGCAAGGAAGATGTCATATATGCAGGCAATCGTTTCATGGTCTATGCTATGTGGCCTGAGATAGAGTTGTCAGTGCATGTTGCATGGGGCTTCAAAAAGCAGAATACGGCGGTAATGATCGGCAAGTCTATCATCAACAGAAGTTCGCAGTTCGATATAGGTCAGCTTTGCCTTTCTTATGGCGGCGGCGGTCATGCAAATGCAGGTACATGTCAGCTTGATAATGACAAGATAGATGCTGAACTGCCGACCATAATTGACAAACTCAATGGTAAGATACCTGTATAAGAAAAATTTTAAGACCATCGGTGGTGTACCGATGGTCTTTTTTGGTGTTCAATACCCCTCAGCATTGCGCTGTTTGCGGATGGCTATTCGCTTCTGTGCGCCCTCCCATTCAGCCTGTTCGGTAATGCCTACAGGCTTTAAGCCGAATTCGATGGGTTTTGGTCTGCCTTTGTCATCGACATGCACACAAGTAAGATAAGCGTGATTTATCGCGCGCCGCAGACCTGTGGCTTTTTCCTCCACGTAAGTATCAACGCGGACTTCCATCGAAGTTCTGCCCACGTAGGTGACCTTTGCGATAAGCACAACGATATCATTGATAAATGCACCGTGTTTGAATTTAAGGCTGTCCACCATGAGCGTAACAGCATCGCCGCCGCAGTGACGCATCGCCGCAACGCCTGCCGCTTCATCTATCCACTCCATCAGACGACCGCCAAAAAGCCTGTTCTGACCGTTTATATCGCGGTACTGGATCAGCTTGGTGATCTCGGTAATGGAGTCTGAACTTAATTTTTCTCCCTTTGGGTATGCCATCATTTTCCTCCTTACTTCATAAGCGATGACAGATATTTCAGATGTATCTCCCTCAGCAGACCGCTGACTTTTGCCATATCGGGTCTTTCGGGCAGACTGCTGTTCTCGTATGCTTTAAGCATACGCTTGTCAAACGCTGTCACCATATCAAAAAAATCCGTGTTGAGGCTATTCTGTTCTTCATTGAAATAACCGCCTGTCTTGATGGTCATGAGCAGGTCATGCTCTTTTTCGCGGTAGGTCACTATCTCGCCGCGTGTGAGTATATCCTCAGCCATAAGATACAGCCTTACAAGGTGCATGGCGTGCTTGTTCAGGTGGTAGATGTCCTTTTTGTGGTTGCGGTGTCCCAGATGCTTATTGAACTCCTTGATGCCTGAAGTTATCTCGTTTGTCACCACATTGAACTCGTTGGCAGGGATCATATCGAGATCGACGCAGAAACTCAGCTGAACATCTTCATCAGAGATCGGCTTTCCGCCTACTGTCAGTTCGCTTATTTCCTCATTGAACAACACACCGACATCATAGGCATCGACAGGATTGCCGTTTACAGTTATCAGTTCACCGTTATGGTCGGTAATAAACATTTTCAGCGACTCACGCTTATAACTCGGACAGCTTTCTTCAAGATGCCGCTGTATTCGCTCGATAGAATCTGCCAGGCTTATACACTTGAAAACGTTAGAGCCGTTGTCTTTGCCGATGGCGTTTTTAAGCCGCTGGAACTGCCCCCTTGCATATCCCGCAAAAGAGCCGTATGCCAGCTTGCTGAGAAAGACTTCCCTGTTATCAAGAAGCATCTGACCGTATTCGCTGACCATCGCATAATGTTCGGGCTTACAGCCCAGTATCTCGATGGTATTGGGATTGCACTTGTACAGCAGTCCAAATATTTTTCCCAGTACGTATAGGTTTGTATCAGTTACACGTTCAATATACTGTTCAAAACCATAGTTGCCGTAGATAAGATGCTCGTCACCTGTATCGCCTTTTGTAAGACCCTGAGCCAGCAAGTCATCTGGGTCGGGCATTATTATGCCTCGCACATCAATGTCAGATTCGGGCGTATTAAGACCATAAGCTATACTGCCGCCAAAAGTCAGCAGAGCGATATTATCGCCCAGTCTTGGGTGCTCGCGAAGAAAATCATACTCGCGTGCAGATATCACTTTGTTTATATCCATTAGTTCACCTGTAAAGTCCCTGTTTTGATATTGCTGATGCAACGATAACACTTCGCGGCTTGACGTGGTAAGTGTTGCCGCTGCGGTATATGAGTGCATTGTAGTCTGTGCCCTTTTTGTAGGGCGCATATGTGTAAAAATCTATGTTCCAGTCATAACCTTCGGGGAGTGCGGGAAGTTCAATGGGACATTCCTCCCAATAGCTGTTTATGCCGATGAACACGGCATCTTCCCTGCCCTTTTTGTCACGCCCCGCGAACATAACGCCTACCACATGGTCATGGTCGTTGAACTTGTCGTTCCATGCCAGCGAATTGTGTATGCTGGTATCGGGAAAGCCAAAACCGCTGGGTGCGGTGGCGTGGCGTATGACCTCGTGGTTTTTGCGGAAAGCTATCATATCGCGTACAAAATCGTGTATCTCGCGGTATTTTTTCAGCCTTGTCCAGTCCAGCCACGAAACTTCGTTATCCTGACAGTAGGCATTGTTGTTGCCGAACTGCGTGTTGCAAAATTCATCACCCGCATAGAACATTACCGCTCCTCTGCTGAAAAACAGTGTTGCAAAGGCATTCTTTATCATACGCATTCGCAGACCGTTTATCTCGGGGTCATCAGTTTCTCCCTCAGCGCCGCAGTTCCAGCTTGTTACGCTGTTATCGCCATCGGTATTGTTCCAGCCATTGGCTTCATTGTGTTTGACATTGTATGAATAGAGGTCATACATGGTGAAGCCGTCGTGACAGGTGAGAAAATTCACCGAAGCGTTATGCCAGCGTTCGGGCGGGTAAAGGTCAGCTGAACCTGTTATCCTCTGCACAGCCGCCCATGCCATGCCGTTATCGCCTTTAAGGAAACAGCGCAGGTCATCGCGGAAACGCCCGTTCCACTCAGCCCACCTGTTCCAGCTGGGGAAACTGCCGACCTGATAAAGTCCGCCTGCGTCCCACGCTTCGGCTATCAGCTTGACACCGCGCAGTATGGGGTCATAGGCGATGGTTTTGAGAAGCGGCGGGTTCTCCATCGGAGTGCCGTCTTCACTTCTGCCGAGAATAGATGCAAGGTCAAAACGGAAGCCGTCAACGCGGTATTCGATGACCCAGTAGCGCAGACAGTCTATAATAAACTGCTGAACTACGGGGTGATTGCAGTTCATAGTATTGCCGCATCCGCTGAAATTTACATACTTGCCATCGGGGGTGAGCATGTAGTACACGCTGTTGTCAAGTCCCTTGAACGAGAAAACAGGTCCGTCCTCGTTGCCTTCGGAAGTATGGTTGAAAACCACATCAAGGAATACCTGAATGCCGTTCTCGTTGCAGGTGCGTATAAGATTTTTAAGTTCGTCACCCTCGTGGTTATACTCTATCCCCGAAGCGTAGCTGGTGTTTGGTGCAAAAAAGCAGGTAGTGTTGTAGCCCCAGTAATTCATAAGCAGGTCGCCGTTGTGACGACGCTCTTCATAAAGTTCATCAAACTCAAAAACAGGCATGAGTTCGATGGCGTTGATGCCCAGCTTTTTGAGATACGGTATCTTCTCGATAACACCGTCAAAAGTACCCGGATGCTTTACTCCCGAAGTTATGCTGTTTGTAAAACCTCGCACATGAAGTTCATAGATAACAAGGTCGGAGAATGGGATATTTCGCTTTACAAAAGTTCCCCAGTCGAATTTATCGGTCGTTATCCTTCCGTGATACCCGCCTGACTTGTTTGACTTGACACCCCAGACACTCTGCCCGGTGACAGCCCTTGCGTATGGGTCGAGTATGTTGGTCTTGTTATCAAAAAGGTGTCCTTTCTCAGGTGCATACTCTCCTGAAAAACGATAGCAGTACTCTATCTCGTAGATGTCCAGTCCGTAGATCATTATCGACCATGTATCACCGATCCGATAGCTGTCAGGAATTGGTATAATTGCAAAAGGTTCAGTTTCGCCGCGCTTGAAAAGCACTACCGAACAGCCTGTGGCGTTGGCAGAATGAATGGTGAAGTTGACTGCTTTTAGCATCGCAGAAGCACCGTTCAGCGTATATATACCGGGACGGCACTCAAAACCCGCGATAATGTCTGTAGCCTTGTAAGTCGAAGAATTTATCATTTTATCACAGCCTTAAATGGTATTTTGCTCATAAACATTTATCGAACAAGCACTATTATTATTTATTATATACTATTTTAGAATTAATTTCAAGTATATTATCGTATAAAAAAAGACTTCAACTTTTGGCAGTAAGGTCATTTAAGGACACAGTTGGGTTCGACACCGAAAACATCGCAGAAAGCTTCGTAATTGCGGGGATTTTTCTTAGTGCAGTAGACCGCAAATTCAATAGTCTTGAAATAGTGTGAATACTTGTCGCAAAGCGCTTTCATCACCCGCGCCACGACTTCCGGCGGATTTCTGAATGCGCCGCATCCGAAAGCACCGAGAATAAGTGTTTCTGCCCCTTCTTTTATGGCAGTAAGAAAAACTCGTTCAAGGCGTTTTTGCTGTATCTTTTCCAGCTGTTCATCACCGATGCGGGTGTAAGCGCTGAGATTAGGCGATGCACAGGTGATAACATCGACCGTGAACCATTCTTTGCGGTCACGTATCACAGGTCTTGTGGTATCAGTCTTGATGCAGAATACTTTCGGCGTGAAGATAAGGTCATTATTATAGAGGGTATCGCTGAACATCGACTTGTGAGGAAGATAAAATCCGTTCATTATCCTCTCAGATGACAGGCATGGATAAAGCGTTGTAACACGGCAGATGCACTCTTCCTGCGCACGCGCACCATTAGCTACACCGCCGCCCGGATTTTTAGAAGACGAAAAATTCAGTACACAGACCTTGCTGTCTTTATAATATTCTGCCGCTTCGATAGTACGGCGCATTGAAACTGTGATATCTGCGGGCTTATCATACAAAACTGCATCAAGATCGACCAGTTCGCCGTCTTTCAGCACATATTGCATGTTCAGTGAGTTTTCCACAGCCGAAGACAGTGTGACATCATTTTGGCATCTTTCCAAAGTATCTTGAAATATCGTGATAAGTTCTGTTTTATCAGAAAACTGCATTGATCTCACCTCACTTAACTATAACGCCAAGCAGTTTTGCAAGGTCGGCTGCTTGCTCAAAATTGACTGTAACGCCCCTGAGTTCGCTGAGTTCGCGTGAAAGAACAATGCCTGAGATATCACACTTCGACAGGTCAAGCCCGCGAATGCTCGCATGAAAAAGTTCTGCGCCGATCAGTTTCACATCTTTCAGTTCGGTGCGTTTGATAACGCTTTGTGACAGCAGTACACCCGACATATCGCAGTCTGCAATCTTACAGTCGTCAAAATTTGTTTCAGAGAACAGCCCGTATGTCAGTGAAGTGCTTTTAAATACAGACTGTTTTATGACGCCTCTCCCGAAATTCGCTCCGTTCGCCTTGCAGTGAGAAAATTCGCACTCTTTGAAATATCCATCAATGAATTTGCAGTTTGAAAGATCACACTTTTCAAATCTGCATCGATAGAAACTCGTCTTTGTCATATCGCAGCTGATAAATCTGCATCCCGAAAACACCACCGACTGAAATTCATAGCCATAGCAATCGACATCAGCAATGACTTCCTTATCATAAGTTTTATCCTTTATCTTACAGTCAACATCGCGGACTGTTTCAATATCTTCCGAAAACATGTTATAGTTCCTTTCACGTTTTTTAACAGTATATCATATCTTCGGCTCAAAATCAAGACAAAAAGAACCGTCCTGCAAGAGGACGGTTCTGAAATTATCATTTATTATCCTTGACGATCTCTTTAAGACCTGTTGCAAGACCTGCCAACGACTGGATCTCGCTGGGGATAATGATCTTGGTAGCCTTGCCGTCAGCAGCTTTGCTGAACGCTTCAAGACTCTTGAGCTGGATAACTGCATCATTAGGATTAGCTGCATTCAGTTTCACGATACTGTCAGCCATTGCACGCTGTACCATCTCGATTGCCTGCGCTTCACCTTCTGCTTCAAGTATCTTCTGTTCCTTAACGGCGTCTGCCCTGAGTATCATTGACTGCTTTTCAGCTTCAGCGGCGAGTATCTGCGACTCCTTGTCAGCCTGCGCTCTGAGTATCTTAGATTCCTTCTCACCTTCTGCCACAAGTATCTGGGACTTCTTTTCAGCCTCAGCCTGAATTACCTTCTCACGCCTTTCACGGTCAGCCTTCATCTGCTTTTCCATCGCGTCCTGTATCTCACGGGGAGGAAGAATGTTTTTCAGTTCAACTCGCTGTACCTTGATGCCCCAACGGTCTGTAGCTTCATCAAGTATCGCAGTGATGCGGGTATTGATGATATCACGGGAAGTCAGTGTAGCTTCAAGGTCGAGGTCACCAACGATGTTTCTCAATGTTGTAGCTGTCAGGTTCTCTATAGCGGAGATAGGTCTTTCAACGCCGTATGTAAACTGCATAGCATTGGTTATCTGGAAGAATACAACGGTGTCTATCTGCATCGTAACGTTATCCTTTGTGATAACAGACTGCGGCTTGAAGTCAACGACCTGTTCCTTGATGGAAACTCTCTTAGCGACTCTGTCGATGATAGGCACCATCACATGAAGACCTGTACCCCACGCAGCATGGAAAGTACCCAGCCTTTCAACGACATATACATATGCCTGCGGAACGATCTTGATATTTGTTGCTATGATCAGCACAATGATTGCTATCACGATCAGCACGATAATAACGGGACTCATATTTGTTTACCTCCATAAAATACGTAATACATTTTGTTTCCTTTGTTTCAAGCAGTACGGACAATACTTTACCGCCGAATATGCTTACTTCTGCTGCTCAACGATCAGCTTGGCACCTGACACTTCGACTACACGAACTATTGTACCGACGGGTATCCTGCTGCCGTCTGCCGATACAGCAGACCAGTCTGTGCCGTCCAGCTTTACTCTGCCCTTGTTCTGACTGTTGTCAACGCCTTCAATTACCTGTGCCGTCTTGCCGACATCAAGCTCAAAGTTCGTAGGTATCGCAGTTTTCTGAACTTTTCTTGCCAGAGGTCTTGTAGCGATGAGGAATATGATCGACATCAGTACGAATACCGCAAACTGCGCCACGAACGGGAGCTTCGCAATAGCACAGAACATGGCTGCCAGCGAACCCAGTGCAAACCATATGCTCAGCAGACCCGCACCATTGGCGATCTCAACGACAACAAAAAATACGAATGCGACAGCCCATACGATTATACATGCAGTAGCAGTCATGACAAATCAGCTCCTTTCCTGTTCTTTTATCTGTTATTTCTCTCAGCGAAGCACTTGCTTCACTATAATGATATTATAGCACATTATTACTTTTTTTTCAATAGTTTTGACTTGGCTAACAGATAAAATTTGTCTGACAGATCGGTGAAAAACGACCCGAAAACAATTTTGAATACTGACAAGTGTTTTCACTTTACAAGCTGATATAGTGTAATGGCATTCTACTTTACATACACTTTTTTGATTATGCCTATATACTGAACATGGTGATCACCCGCTGCATAAAATTTATCAAGCAGCGTTCTATCCTGATAGCAGCCGCCCTCCATCGGCTGAACATATGCTTTTTCACAGACAAGAACAAGTTTAGCCTGTTCAAAAGCAGTGGTACCATCGGTAAACACGGGGACAAGCCCTGTTTCGGTTGCTTTGTCGTGATCTTTTCCGCTGTGTGAACCACAAAACTGCAGTGCTTTTCTTTCGCTTTCATCAAAGAAGCAGATAGTAAAGGTATCGGACTTGTCAATGAAAGACTTAGTATAGCGCTGAGGTCTGATAACTGTTGTAAAAGTCTGTTTACCCCACATTATACCTGCAAATCCCCACGAAGCAGTCATGGTGTTGTAGCCGCTCTCATCTCCTGCGGTGACTAAGAACCATTCCTTGTCGATCTTCTTATAAGGATTGAACTCCATATCACCAAGCGCCTGAGGCTCTACCTCTTTAAAACTGTATTTCTCGACCAATGTACTCATTTTTCATTCCGCCTTTCGCGTAAAATTGGTGTGTCTTCTGACACAATAATATTATACTCTATATTTTTTGAAAATGCAACCATTTTGTAATTGCTTTTTTTAGCAATTCGTGATATAATAACTATATATAGGGCACTGCGGTCATATATATTGTGGTCGGCAAACGTATAGATCTTACATAATATGTATCAACTTTTGTATAATATCGCACGTTATGCAATATATAAACAAAAATTTTGCATATTTTATAAATTTTATGCGTTTACCCCCTTGACAAATCCGAAGAAAGGTGTATAATATGTATATTGTTTGACATACTATACACCTAATGCCTGAAATTTTACTTTTTTTGGAGGAAACACATCATGGCTAAAGAAATCAAAAAAGTTGTACTCGCTTACTCGGGCGGACTTGATACTTCGATCATCATTCCGTGGCTGAAAGAAAACTACAATAACTGTGAAGTTATCGCAGTTTCCGGTGACGTTGGTCAGGGTACCGAACTTGATGGTCTGGAGGAGAAGGCTATCAAGACAGGTGCTTCCAAGCTGTACATCGAGGATCTGACCGAAGAGTTCATCACCGACTACGTTTATCCTACCGTACAGGCAGGCGCAGTTTATGAGAACCAGTATCTGCTGGGCACCTCTTTTGCAAGACCTATCATTGCAAAGAGGATCGCTGAGATCGCCATCAAGGAAGGCGCTGACGCTATCTGCCACGGCTGCACAGGCAAGGGCAACGATCAGGTAAGATTTGAGCTGGCTATCAAGGCTTTCGCACCTGACATGCAGATAATCGCTCCCTGGAGGATCTGGGACATCAAGTCCAGAGATCAGGAGATCGACTATGCTGAGGCACACAACATTCCTCTGAAAATCAACAGAGAGACCAACTACTCTAAGGATAAGAACCTTTGGCATCTTTCTCACGAGGGTCTGGATCTTGAAGATCCTGCAAATGAGCCTCAGTATGAGAAGCCGGGATTCCTGGAGCTGGGCGTATCTCCTCTGCAGGCACCCGACAAGCCCACTTATGTGACTATCCACTTTGAAAAGGGTATCCCTACAGCTATCGACGGTGTTGAGATGGGCGGCAAGGAACTGGTAAGCAAGCTCAATGAACTGGGCGGCGCTAACGGTATCGGTCTGGCTGACCTTGTAGAGAACAGACTGGTAGGCATGAAGTCGAGAGGCGTTTATGAAACTCCCGGCGGAACTATACTGTACAAGGCTCACGAAGTTCTGGAAACCATCACCATTGACAAGGAAACTGCACGTATCAAGCAGTATCTGGGCATCAAGTTTGCTGACATCGTATACAACGGTCAGTGGTTCACACCTCTGAGAGAAGCTTTGAGCGCATTCGTTACCGAAACACAGAAGACTGTTACAGGTGATGTTAAGCTGAAGCTGTACAAGGGCAATATCATCAACGCAGGCGTTACTTCTCCTTACACTCTGTATGACGAGGAAGTTGCTACTTTCGATGAGGACGATGTTTACAATCAGGCTGATTCCGCAGGCTTCATCAACCTGTTCGGTCTGCCGATCAAGGTACGCGCTAAGCTCGAGCAGAAGAGAAATCAGCAGAAGTAATATTCTGCAAAAATTTATTAACAGGAGGTCATAGTATGTCAGACAATAATTCCTACTTTGAACCCGGTTTCGACAAGAAGGTCGAGATATCCTACGACAACCTGCCCAATTCGTCTTTTGAAGATGTTAATCTGGGCGAGGCTACGTTCAAGAATGTTAACCTAAAAGGTTCTAACTTCGAGGATGTTAATATGGACGATACCGTTTTCGACAACATTAGCATGCAGAGCACCAGGTTCACTGATATGTACATGGTAAACTCACGTTTTCTTGGTGTAAATATCAGCGGTTCGCGTTTTGGCTGCTCTATCATGAACAATGTCGAGTTCAAGAACCCAGATCTGAAGAATTCTCAGTTCATACACTGTGACCTTACAGGTGTTGAGATAAGCGACTGCAAGATCGACGGGCTTAAGATCAACGGCATCGATATCCAGAAACTTCTGGAACAGCACGAAAAGGAATAACAGTCTGTTTTGACAGACTGATCGCAGGTTTGGGGCAGGATAACTCTCACTTATGGGTTATTTTGCCCATACCTGTTTATACAGACCGCTCTGAATAAGGGCGGTTTGTATAAGCAGGCTGATTATTGAAAATAATGACATAAAGGACGGTAAATAACATGGCAGGAAAAATGTGGGCAGGACGCTTCACTAAAGAGGTAGACGAGAGAGTAAATGATTTCAACTCTTCGATCTCTTTTGACCACAGAATGTATAAACAGGATATCGAAGGATCGATGGCACATGCAACTATGCTTGGTGAATGCGGTATCATCGATATTGAAGAAAGCAAGAAGATCGTTGAAGGTCTGAAAGGTATCCTCGCTGATATAGACAGCGGCAAGTTAGAGTTTGACCCGACAGCGGAGGATGTTCACATGTTCGTTGAGGCTGAACTTACCGCAAGGCTTGGCGACACAGGCAAACGACTGCACACTGCCAGGTCGAGAAACGATCAGGTGGCACTGGACATCAGAATGAACCTCAAAGTTGAGGCTGACGAGATAATAGCTCTCGTCAAGGAACTGGAGAACACCATTCTGAACATGGCTGAAAAGCATCTGACAACTGTAATGCCCGGCTACACACATATGCAGAGGGCACAGCCGATAACTTTTGCACATCACCTGATGGCTTATGCAAATATGCTGCTTAGAGATCTCGGCAGACTGGATGACTGCAAAAAGCGCCTCAATATCATGCCTCTCGGCAGCGGCGCACTGGCTTCGACCACATATCCGATCAACAGACAGCGTGTCTGCGATCTGCTGGGTTTTGATGAGATAACACAGAATTCGCTTGACGGCGTTTCTGACAGAGATTTCTGTATTGAACTTGCTTCGGCTATTTCTATATTGATGATGCACCTTTCAAGATTTTCCGAAGAGATAATCATGTGGTGCTCGTGGGAATTCAAATTTGTTGAACTGGACGATGCTTATGCTACAGGTTCATCGATAATGCCGCAGAAGAAAAATCCCGATGTTACCGAGCTTATACGCGGCAAGACAGGCAGAGTATACGGCGACCTCAACACTCTGCTGGTGATGATGAAGGGCATACCGCTGGCTTACAACAAAGATATGCAGGAAGACAAGGAAGCTATCTTTGACGCTATAGATACAGTAAAGCTGTGCCTTAAGACTTTCATTCCGATGCTCGACACCATGACAGTACTTAAGGATAACATGAGAAATGCGGCAGCTAAGGGCTTTATAAATGCTACCGACTGCGCTGACTACCTTGTTAAAAAGGGCATGCCTTTCAGAGATGCTTACAAGATAACAGGTACACTGGTACACACCTGTATCGAACTCGGCTGTACGCTGGAAACGCTTCCGCTGGAAGAATATAAGAAACTTACCGAAAACTTTGCTGAGGATGTTTACGATGCCATAAGCCTTGATACCTGCGTTATGCAGCGTAAGGCGGCAGGCGGTCCTGCACCTGAATCGGTGAAGGCACAGATAGCTTATGTCCGTGAAAAGATTTGATAAGATCAGAAAAAGTGAAGAGCTAAGCGCACTGACCATATTTGGGGCATGGCTGGTCTTCGGGATATTTCTGGTGCTGTTTGTAGACAAGGTACTGCCAAACGCACTTATGCTGATGCTGTCATTCGGGTTCATATATCCGGCAGGCTGTCTGTTTATGTTTTTCAGGCTTTGCAGGCAACACGGAGTGATGTGGTACTTCCCTGCTGCGGTAATAGCGGCTTCGGTACTGATGTATATAAGCTGGGGAACTTATCGGGCAATAATCCCGAACATGATAGTCATGACGATATTGTGTCTGCTTTTTGGTTGCGGACTTGGCAGCTGTTTTGCCGACAAAGAAGCGGTCAGGGCGTATCGTGAACAGCGCAGAATGAAAAAACTTGGTGAAGATAAACCTTACACTTCTATAATCGACAGTTCAGCTGACAAAAGATCCAAGAATAATAAATAGGACGTGAAATAAATGAGCAATAAATTCAAGGTATTTATAGACGGTAAAGCAGGTACGACAGGTCTTAAGATATATGAAAGACTTGGCAAGCGCGATGATATCGAGATACTGCTTATAGATGAAGACAAGCGCAAGGACACTGATGAGAGAGCAAGACTTATAAACAGCGCTGACATTGTTTTCCTGTGTCTGCCTGATGCGGCGGCTGTTGAAGCTGTCAAGCTGTGTACAAACCCCGATACAAGGATAATCGACGCTTCCACCGCTCACAGAACAGACCCCGCATGGGATTACGGTTTTCCCGAGCTTTCCGAAAAGCACAGGGAGAATATAAGAAAGTCAAAGAGAGTTGCGAACCCCGGCTGCTATGCCAGCGGCTTCATCTCACTGGTATATCCTCTGATACAGGCAGGCGTTCTGCCTGAGGACTACCCTGTTACATGCCACGCAGTTTCAGGTTACAGCGGCGGCGGAAACAAGATGATAGATGCTATTGAAGGCGCTGACAAGACATTCGAGATGAACTCACCCAGACAGTATGCACTGGCACAGCACCATAAGCATCTGCCTGAGATGCAGGCTGTATGCGGCATGAAGTACCCGCCGATGTTCAACCCTATCGTTGATGATTATTTCAGCGGAATGGTCGTTTCGGTACCGCTTGTAAGCAGATGCCTGAACAAGAAATACACTCCTGCCGAGATACATGAGATAATGACTGCACACTATGCAGGTCAGCACTTTGTCAAGGTGATGGAACTTGGCGGTGAAGAAACACTTCCCGATGGTTTCCTTGCAGCTAACACACTGGCTGATACGAACAACATGCAGATATTTGTATTCGGTAATGACGATCAAATACTGCTTTGTTCAAGATTTGACAATCTTGGCAAGGGCGCAAGCGGCGCTGCATTGCAGAATATGAACATAATGCTTGGAATTGATGAAACGATAGGTCTGGAATAAACTCAACTATACTTACCATATGATCCAAAACTTACAGATCACTGAGGAGAACTTATGAAGAAAACAGCAATCGCAGCACTGGCAATTTTCATGACTTTCTCGGCAGCCGCCTGTGGGAGTCTTGGCAAACCGTCGGGAAAGACAGTAACTAAGAAGTACGGCAGCGATGACAGATCAACTACCGCTGCGGAAGACAAGACCACGACAGCTGAAAACGACAAAAGCAAAGAAGGAACTTCAAAAGACGGCGATACTGCCGCTTTAGTGGAAGAGATACTCGATGGTATGACCCTTGAAGAAAAGGTCGGTCAGCTGTTTTTTGTAAGGGCTGATGCACTTGAAACCGGCTTTGAAAACAGTGTTGTAAACAACGATGATCTGGGCGGCGTGACCTACGTTGACGGCATGATGAGAAAAGCTATGGAAAAATATCATGTCGGCGGAATAATGCTTTATGAGAAGAATATCATCGACCCCGAACAGCTTACAGAGTTTACTTCTGAATTGCAGGATACGGCTGATGTGCCGCTGTTCATCGGTGTGAAAGAACTCGGTGGAGAGTATGCACCTATCGCAAACAATGTGAACTTCAACGTAAAACTTTTTGACAATATGAACCTGATAGGAGCTTCGGGTGATGCTGATAAAGCTGAAATTCTCGGCAATGAGATAGGCAAGTATCTGGCAAGCTACGGCGTTAATGTGGATATCGCGCCATGTGCTGATATTTCATTGAACAGTGATAAAGTAATCGACAAAAATTTCTCTGCTGATGCAGGCATTGTTTCAAATATGGTATCTGCTGAGATAGACGGTCTGCATAAAGCAGGAGTAATGGCTGCTGTAAACCACTTTCCGGGTTATGCAGACTCAAATGCTGACGGCGACAATATTTTCTATAATGGAAGCCTTTGGGAAACTATCCTTGAACGAGATGCTGCACCTTTTGTCGATTCGCTCGACAAAACAGATCTGCTGCTTGTGGGTCATATTGAACTGCCTGCTGTTACAGATGACGAGTATCCCGCATCGATGTCACAGCAGTTCATACAGGATAAGATCAGAGATGAACTTGAGTACAAAGGTGTTATAATGACAGATTCGATGGCTGCAAGTTCGATCACCCAAAACTATATGCAGGGTGACTGTGCAGTTGAAGCCATAATAGCAGGTGCAGATATCGTTCTGACTCCATATGACCTTGACAAGGCATACAGAGCAGTACTCAAAGCCGCAGAGGACGGTAAAATAACTAAAAGCAGGATAAACGGCAGCGTAAGGAGAATACTCACCCTTAAAGCTGAGAACGGACTGTTTGACGATATAGAAACTAAGGAGTAATAACTATGAAAGAGATAAACAAGGTAGTCTATGACGGCTACAAATATATAGATGGCGGCGTTTGTGCTGCAAAGGGTTTCAAAGCTAACGGTCTTTACTGTGGTATAAAAAAGGCAATGGACGCAGCTGAAAAACCTGACGGAAATGAAAGTCCCCTTTCAAATGAAAAGCCTGACCTTTGTCTGGTGGCAGCTGATGTGATGTGCAATGCAGCAGCAGTTTTTACACAGAACAAGGTAAAGGGTGCGCCTGTCACTGTTTCGCAAAAGCATCTTGCGACAACAGGAGGTAAGGCACAGGGTTTTATCCTGAACTCGAAAAATGCCAACACCTGCAATGCCGACGGCGAAGAAAAGGCTATAAAGATGTGCGAACTGGCTGCGGCTAAACTGGGTATCAAGACCGAAGAGATGCTTATCGCACAGACAGGTGTTATCGGTCAGATAATGCCGATAGAGCCTGTTGAAAAGGCTATGGATACCCTGTACAGCGGTCTTGCTTATGACGGTAATGAAAAGGCAGCCATAGCTATAATGACCACCGATACTGTAAAGAAAGAAGTTGCTGTTGAGTTTGATATTGGCGGAAAGACATGTCACATAGGCGGCATGGGCAAGGGCAGCGGAATGATACACCCCAACATGGCGACCACACTGAATGTCATCACCACCGATTGTGCTATCAGTGCAGAAATGCTCAAAAAGGCGCTTACAGATATTGTTAAGGTCACTTATAACTGTCTTTCGGTTGACGGCGACCAGTCAACCAACGACACATGCGCTGTTATGGCTAACGGTCTTGCAGGCAACGCCGAGATAACTGCTGAGGGCAAGGATTATGATGCTTTCAAGCAGGGACTTTTCATAATAATGAGCAACATCACAAAAATGCTGGCTAAGGACGGCGAGGGTGCGACAAAACTGCTGGAATGCAACGTATGCGGCGCTAAAGATCAGGACGATGCAATAATAATTGCTAAGAGCGTTATTTGCTCACCGCTGTTCAAGTGCGCTATGTTCGGTGCTGATGCGAACTGGGGGCGTATTCTTTGCGCGGTAGGTTACGCAAATGCTGAATTTGATATCAACAAGGTAGATGTTAAGATAGCATCGAAACAGGGCGAGATACATGTCTGCGAAAATGGTGCGGGCGTGCCTTTCTCAGAGGAAGAAGCAAAGAAAATATTGCTGGAAGACGAGATATTCATAAATGTTTGTGTAGGTGACGGCGAGGGTAAAGCAACTGCCTGGGGCTGCGACCTGACTTATGATTATGTAAAGATAAACGGCGATTACAGAAGCTAAAAGAAATATATACAAAAGAGAGGACAACTGAATATGGAAAATACACCTGCGGATACCTTATGTGTTCGTAAAGAAAGTGGATTTCTTGACAGAAATGCACTTAAGTACATAGTCATTGTGACTATGGTGCTTGACCATGTGGCATGGGGATTTGAAAGCAGTCTTACACTGATGGTGACAAACCTGTTCCACTTTGTGGGCAGACTGACAGGTCCTACGATGGCTTACTTTTTGTATGAAGGCTATGTTCACACAAGGAACGTTAACAGGTATCAGAAAAGGCTAGGGATATTTGCGATAATATCGTGGCTGCCATTCGTGTTTTTTGAATCAGGCATCGACAAGCTATTGGAACGTCCCTTTTTCCTGCTTCAGCAAAGCGTGATTTTCACTTTGTTTCTCGGCATTACAGCGCTGAGGATATGGGACAGCAGCAAGCTGAAAAAAAGTGATAAAATAGTTTTGATAGTAGTGCTGTGCTTGCTTTCGTTCATAGGTGACTGGCCTGTGATGGACGTTCTCGGACCACTTTTCCTCTACATATACAGAAACGATAAAAAGAAAAAATACATCGCTTTGACGCTGGTGTATCTGCCAAATCTGCTTCTTGTTTTTGTTGCCGGCTGGTATAATCTTGGGGTACTGCTGGTGCCGATCATGATAGTGTACTGCTACAACGGCAAGGGCGGCAGCAAGAGCGCTTTCAACAAGTGGTTTTTCTATGTTTTTTATCCGCTTCATCTGATAATACTCGGCATACTTAAATGGTATGTTTTCTGAGGTGGTTTCATGAAATACAGGAATATGCTGATAGATGACTATGACAAGGTATATGCCTTATGGCTTGGTACCAAAGGTATGGGTCTTAATGATGTCGATGATTCACGGGAAGGCATAGAGCGATATCTGAGAAGAAATCCCTCTACTTGCTTTGTATGTGAGGATAATGATGAGATCATCGGTGTAATACTGTGCGGCAATGATGGAAGACGTGGTTATATACACCACACTGCTGTCAAGGAAAACAGACGAAGACAGGGCATTGGCGGCGAGTTGGTAAGGCTTGCGATGGAGGCTCTCGGAAAAGAGAAGATAAGTAAGTGTGCGCTGGTCGTCTTTGAGAGAAATGATATTGGCAACGGTTTCTGGGAGGCTAAGGGCTTTACAGAACGTGATGATCTGGTTTACAGAAACATGGCACTTAAAGAACTTAAAAGGATCGATACCTGACGGAGGTGCTAAGCATGCCATTTGATTTTAAAAAAGAATACAAAGAATTCTACATGCCGGGCAGGAAACCATCAATTGTCGATGTGACGAAAGTAAATTATATCGCGGTCAGTGGAAAAGGCGACCCGAATGAAGAAAACGGCGATTACAAAAAAGCCATCGAGGTGCTGTATGCTGTTGCTTACACTCTGAAAATGAGTTACAAGACTGACCATAAAATTGAGGGCTTTTATGAATATGTTGTGCCGCCGCTGGAAGGGTTCTGGAAACAGGGCGATAATTCTGAAATGGACTATGCTGACAAGAGTTCTCTGGAATGGATATCAGTTATAAGACTGCCGGATTTCATCACAGAAGAAGATTTCCGATGGGCAGTGGAAACGGCTGAGAAGAAGAAAAAGCTGGATTGCACAAAAGCAGAGTTTCTTACATTGGAGGAGGGGCTGTGCGTACAGATAATGCACATAGGTCCCTACGATGACGAGCCTGAAAGTGTTTTACTGATGGAAAATTTCGCGGAAGAACAGGGATATGTCATCGATATGGGTCAGCGGCTACACCATGAGATCTACTTATCCGATCCGCGAAAAAGTCCTCCCGAAAAGTGGAAGACAGTGATAAGACACCCGATAAAAAAGGCTTAGTAAATACTTCCCCATTTGGGGTAAAATAAAGGAAGATGTAAAATGGACATTTCAAACAGTATCAGAAGTCAGATCTTAAGCGACGCTCTGCCGTACATACAGAAATATCACAACAAAGTGGTAGTTGTAAAATACGGCGGAAACGCTATGACAAACGAGGCACTTAAAGAAGCAGTTATGAGCGACATAGTACTGCTGAGCGAGGTCGGTATCAAGGTCGTACTGGTTCACGGCGGCGGTCCTGAGATAAACGCTATGCTGAAAAGAGTGGGCATCGAAAGCAAGTTCATCAATGGTCTGCGTTATACAGACAAAGAAACTATGGATATAGTCAAGATGGTACTCTGCGGTAAACTGAACAAGGAACTCGTTTCGGCACTTCAGCTTCACGGCGGCAACGCGCTGGGTCTTTGCGGATGTGATGGCAGAATGATAATCGCTGACAAGCTGGAACGTGAGGACGGCGAAGATTATGGTTATGTGGGCGAGATAAGAAAAGTCACCACAAAGCCGATACTTGATGCGCTAAACGGCGGATATGTGCCGATAATCTCAACTGTGGGCATCGGTGATGACGGACAGTCATATAATATAAATGCAGATACAGCGGCATCGAGGATAGCTTCATGCCTGCGTGCAGAAAAACTGATACTTATGACTGACATCGTTGGTCTGCTGAAAGATAAGGACGATGACAGCACACTTATACCGCAGGTAAATGTCAGCGAAGTGCCTTTCCTGAAAAAGTCGGGCATCATCAGCGGCGGTATGATACCAAAGATAGATTGCTGCGTGGAGGCAGTCAGACGCGGTGTCAAGAGGACTTCCATAATCGACGGCAGAGTGCCGCACTCTATACTGATAGAATTGCTGACAAACGAAGGTATCGGCACACAGTTCAACTAAACCACAAACAGCATACAGACAGCCGTTTGCAATGACCCCGTATTACTGATATCGAAAAATATAGAATTCAGACAAACAGCTTCGGCAAAATGGGGTAACAGTTTACTATATAAAAAGACAACAGATGCCGTGAACACCAAAGATGCGCAGCGGCAGAAAAGGAGATCAAAAAATGAACATCTTATTTTCAAACACTACCACGACCAGATCTGAGAGCAACATGTCAGACCTTGAGATCATGCAGGCAAACAATGCACTGGGCAGAGAAAAGAAAAAGCTGAGATACACCGTTACAGGTGCCATCGGCATACCGCTTTTCGTGATAATCTACTTTTTCCTGATACCAGCAGCATATACAAATTACGCAACAATGCTGGCAGTCGGATTTATTTGCCTTGTGATAGGCTACTTACCTGCGGAGATGGTCGTGAAAAGCAAGTACGGCAACGGTGCAGGTACGGGTATGGTAATAACACCACCAAAGACTTACACATATAACTTCACCGAAGACAAGATAATGATAGTTCAGGATTTTGAGTCCATGAACATACCTTACAACGCCATCGACAGAGTGACCCAGAACCCATATCACTACTACATATACTACATGGGTTACAAGTATCAGCTGGATAAAAACGGCTTTACCACAAACATCAGCGAGTTTGAAAGGCTGATGATGAACAATGGCAAGACCATCGGTGTTGAATACGGAAACTGATAATGAAAGGAAATTTAAAATGAATACTATAGAACATTTTAACGAACATGTCATGCCGACATACGGTCGGTATGATCTGGTTTTAGACAAGGGCGAAAAGCAGACTGCTGTCAGCGAAGAGGGCAAGGAGTATATAGACTTCGGGTCCGGCATCGGCACAAACAGTCTTGGCTACTGCAACGAAGACTGGGTGAATGCAGTCTGCGAACAGGCACACAAGATACAGCATACATCTAACTACTATTACACAAAGGTGCAGGCAGATTTCGCGGCAAAACTCTGTGAGATAACAGGCTACAGCAAAATGTTTTTCGGAAACTCCGGCGCTGAGGCAAATGAATGTGCAATCAAGCTGGCTAGGAAGTACAGCTTCGACAAGTATGGCAAGGAAGCTGAGCGCAATATCATAATCACACTGGTAAACAGCTTTCACGGCAGGACTATGGGCACACTTTCAGCAACAGGTCAGGATGTGTTCCACAACTACTTCTTCCCTTTCCTGCCCGGTTTTGTTAATGTAAAAGCAAACGATATCGACGACCTTAAAAAGGTTCTGGCTGAAAATGACGGCAAAGTCTGCGCAATAATGTTTGAGTGCATTCAGGGCGAGGGCGGCGTTGTCGGACTGGACGCGGCTTTTGTCAAGGCAATATTTGAAGAAGCTGAAAAGAACGATATACTCACCATCTGCGATGAAGTTCAGACGGGTGTGGGCAGGACAGGCAAATTCCTTGCGTGTGAGAATTTCGGCGTAAAGCCTGATGTCGTAACAATGGCAAAGGGTCTGGCAGGCGGTCTGCCGATAGGTGTTTGCCTTGCAAATGATAAGTGCAAGGACGTTCTCACTAAGGGTACACACGGTTCGACATTCGGCGGCAACCCTGTTGTATGTGCAGGCGGTCTTGCTGTACTGAACAAGATAAGTTCTGAGGGATTCCTTGACGAGGTAGTTCAGAAGGGTTACTACATCTGGCAGAAGTTGATAAACAACCCTGAGGTAACAGGCATAAGCGGTCTGGGTCTGATGATGGGTGTCAGCCTTAAAACAAAGTCTGCGGGCGATGTATGCAAGGCTTGTCTTGATAACGGTCTGCTGATACTCACTGCAAAGGATAAACTGCGTTTCCTGCCGCCTCTGAACATCAGCTATGAAGAGATCGACAAGGGCATTGCAATACTTGAAAAGATACTTGCTGAATGAGCTTGACAAAAGCACAAAAACGGTATATAATATAATTTATCATTTCAGAAATAACGGAGGTACACTATGAACCATCTTCTTAAAATGCTTGATCTCTCAAAGGAAGAGATAATCGATATACTCAACCTTGCAGATCAGCTCAAATACGAAAACAAAAACGGCATCGAGCATAAGGTTTTAAAGGGAAAGACACTGGGCATGATCTTCCAGAAGTCCTCAACACGTACAAGAGTTTCTTTTGAAACAGGCATGTATCAGCTGGGTGGTCAGGCGCTGTTCCTCTCCAACCGTGATCTTCAGATAGGCAGAGGTGAACCTGTGCAGGACACTGCAAGGGTACTCTCACGCTATCTTGACGGCATCATGATACGCACTTTTGAACAGAAGGAAGTCGAGGATCTGGCCGAATACGGCTCTATCCCGATAATCAATGGTTTGACCGATTTCTGCCACCCTTGTCAGGTATTGGCTGATCTTATGACTATCCGTGAGTTCAAAGGTCAGTTTGAAGGTCTGAAAATGTGCTATATCGGTGATGGCAACAACATGGCAAATTCGCTTATCGTAGGCGGTCTTAAAGTCGGCATGAGCGTTTCTATCGCTTGTCCTGAGGGCTATCGTCCCGATACTGAGGTGCTGGAATTTGCAAAGCAGTACGGTGACAAGTTCTTTATGACTGACAAGCCGGCTGAGGCAGCTAAGGACGCAGATGTTCTGTTCACCGATGTATGGACTTCAATGGGCGAAGAAGCCGAGACCGAGAAGCGTAAAGTCGCATTTGCAGGCTATCAGATAAACGATGATATCATGGCTGTTGCTAAGCCTGATGCTATGGTTCAGCACTGCCTGCCTGCTCACCGTGAAGAAGAGATAACCGAGAAGGTTTTTGAGGCTCACGCTAACGAGATATTCGAGGAAGCCGAAAACAGACTCCATGCACAGAAGGCTGTCATGGTAAAGGTTATGGGCGGCGACAAGAAGTAAGCATAATAAAAAAGTCCGTAAGAGCAGTTGAAGTTCTTGCGGACTTTTTTGCGGTTGAAAAAACAACAGGAATGTGGTATACTATTCTTATGGGCAGATGTCTTCAAAAGCATAAAGGAGGTCAAACATGAAAAGATATATTATCGCTGCACTTGTTGCAGCAGCAGCCGGTCTTCTGATAGGCTGTGCTGCGAAAAGCACTTTAACAGGAAATACAGGCGAATATAACGGCTATAAGCAGATAACGCAGGAAGAAGCAAAAGATATGATGGCACAGGACGATGGGCATATCATCGTTGATGTGAGGCGGCAGGACGAATTTGCAGCGGGACATATACCCGATGCAGTCTGCATACCGAATGAAACGATCGACAAAATGAAGCCCGCAGAACTTCCTGACCTCGAACAGATAATACTGATCTACTGCCGCAGCGGCAACAGAAGCAAGCAGGCTGCGCAAAAACTTGTTGATATGGGATACACAAATATTTACGAGTTCGGCGGTATAATCGACTGGACCGGTGAGGTAGTGACTGAAGACAATGTTAGCAGTACTACTGACGAAACTCCGATAACCATTTCTGAGAGTTCTGAGAATGACAGCGAATTTGCTGACATCACTACTGACCCTTACCCTGCGCTTGCTTTCGATGTGGGGGACAGGACATTTCTGGCAAAACTTGAAGATAACTCCTCTGTTGATGACCTGATAAGTAAACTGCCTGTCAGCGGTATCGAGATAACAATGTCAGACTACGGCGGATTTGAAAAGGTCGGTGATCTGCCATTTGAACTGACTACAAATGACACAGACATAACCACTGTTCCCGGTGATGTGATACTTTATCAGGGAAACAAGATAACTGTTTATTATGGCGAAAACACATGGAATTTCACAAAGCTGGGTCACATTGATGCCAGCCGCGAAGAACTGCTTGAAGCCTTTGGCGATGGCGAAACAGAGGTCAGGATAAGCGTTGAGATGACTGAATAAATCAAAAAAAGCAGAGCACAAATGATCCGCCCCACATTGTGCGTACAGCACAAAAAAGCCCCTATGGAAAATTAAATCAAACAATGAACTGGCTTCGCAATTCAAGCGGAGTCAGTTTTGTTTTAAGTTGAATTCGCTGGTG
>Ga0129310_1000847_pt1 | contig 31615 bp, 28 predicted proteins | sample Go1ome_2_FD_94433 | JGI IMG/M metagenome (GOLD analysis project Ga0129310, IMG submission 94433) | Western lowland gorrila individual fecal microbial communities from Wisconsin, USA - Go1022A metagenome | ecosystem: Host-associated > Mammals > Digestive system > Large intestine > Fecal | place... | reverse complement strand
GCTTATTATAAGGAGCATTAGTGTCTGCTGCGTGCGAGTCGTAATGCGAATGTGCCTGCTGCAACATGACACCACCCAAAAGCCGGGTTCACAACCTAAAACATGCGCGTCCGTCTCACTTACGCTGTGCAAGGGTAATAATTTATAATACGTACGGGGTGACCTGATACACGTAATAATTCAACCAATTAAAGTAAAGCGTATTTGCATGACACCTCCAGGACTTGATCGGCGTCTGCGACGGATCATCATCCGGATAATAATTACATGGAATCTTCGGATCCAATCCTTTCTCCACATCTCTCTTATATTCCTGATCAAGGGTCATCGTATCATACTCCGGATGTCCGGTCACAAAGATATTCTTCCCCCCCTCTGCAATGATCAGATACGGTCCGGTAATATCACTTTCCGATACAATCTCTAATTTGTCATTTGCAACGATATCTTCCTTGCTCACTCCGGTATACCGTGACTGCGGCACGAGGAATGAATCATCAAAGCCTCGCACTAATGGTGTACGCTTATGAAATGTATAATGCTTATATATACCGGAAAATTTCTCCGAAAGCAGATATTTTCTAACACCGTAACGATAATATAATCCAGCCTGTGCCCCCCAGCAGATATGAAGCGTAGATGTCACATTCTTTTCAGACCAGTCCATGATCTTGGTCAGCTCATCCCAATACTCCACTTCCTCAAAGTCCATCTTCTCCACCGGTGCACCTGTGATGATCATTCCATCAAAACGGCGATTTTTGATCTCCTCAAATGTTGTATAGAAACGTTCCAAATGCTTTCTTGCAACATTCTTCGGCTCATAAGTACCTGTACGGATAAATGAGATATTTACCTGTAATGGTGTATTGGCTAGGCTACGCAATAACTGTAGTTCTGTATCCTCTTTAAGCGGCATAAGATTCAGAATAACCACCTCAAGAGGACGGATATCCTGGCTCATTGCCCGGTCTGCATCCATTACAAATATATTCTCTTCCTCTAATATCTTCTTCACTGGTAAATCATTATCAATTCTGATTGGCATAGTAGTTCCTCTTTTCTATCTATCATATTGCTGTATTATTCGTATAATTCACATCTTAACGGAAAACTTCAAGTCTGCAAACAAGCACACGTTTCCCCTCTTATCTCAATTCATTCACAGCTTCCCCATTGGCAAGCTTTACAAAATCATCCTCCGAAAGAATCGGAATCGAAAGTTCCCTCGCCTTTTTATTTTTAGACGAATTAGATGTCACATCATTATTAATCAGATAATCTGTATTCTTCGATACCGATCCGGTCACCTTCCCACCCAGTTTTTCAATGTATTCCTTCAATTCGTTCCGGTTGGCAAATTGTTCCACACTTCCTGTGATGACGAAGACCTTACCTTCTAATGTCTGCTCGGAATCATTTTCTTCCTGTTCAAAGGTAATCTCTGCAAGTAATTCATTCACGATCTGCATACGCTGTGGATTGGCAAAGAAATCAAAAAATGCCTTTGCGAGCACATCTCCAATGCCATCAATCGTAACCAGCTCTTCTTCAGTCGCATGAATGATACGGTCAAAATCCTGACCAAAATAAGAGACGATCACTTTTGCATTTGCAAGTCCAATCCCACTGATTCCTAAGCTATAAATAAACTTCGCCATCGCAACGGTTCTGGCATTCTCAATGGACTGCATAAGATTATCATATGATTTCTGGCCAAAGCCTTCCATCTCCACAATTGCATCTTTATGCCGTGCCAGATGAAAAATGTCCGATAAGTCTTTCAGAAATCCCATTGCAATGAATTTCTCCAATGTCGCATCGGATAATCCATCGATATTCATGGCATTTCTAGATACAAAATGTGAGAATCCCTTGATCTGTTTTGCACTACATAACGGATTCATACAATATAACGACTGTACTCCATTCACATCCTGTAATGTTGTCGGCTGTCCACAAGCCGGACATGTTGCCGGAATCTCAAGATCATTACTCCTGGTCAGATTCTCTGCCACCTGTGGAATGATCATATTTGCCTTATATACCGTAATCTTATCACCAAGCCCTAATCCTAATGCCCGCAATATGCTGACATTATGCAGACTTGCTCTTGTCACCGTAGTACCCTCTAACTCAACCGGTTCAAATACCGCAACCGGATTAATAAGACCCGTTCTTGATGGTGACCACTCCACTTCCGTAAGAGTTGTCTCTGCCTGCTCATCTGCCCATTTGAATGCAATGGAATCTCTCGGAAACTTCGCCGTTCTGCCAAGGCTTTTTCCATACGCAATATCATTATAAGAAAGTACCAGACCATCCGACGGAATATCATTATCCGGTATTCTTGCCGCAAAGTCCATCACCTGATCTTCTAATGTATCCTTTGTTACCACAAAATGTTCGACTACATCAAAGCCCTGCTTCCGTAACCATGCAAAACGTCCTGTCATCGTATTGTCATACCCTGCTTCGTCCATCTGCTCCTTGGACAGCACATCTGCCACCAATGCAAATGCATAGAAATGCACATGCCTCTTAGCGGTAATCTCATTGTTCAACTGTCTGACCGAACCGGAACACAGATTCCTTGGATTCTTATATTTCTCTTCCGCTTCTGCAATCTCCGCATTCATTCGGTTAAAATCTGAATATTTGATTACCGCTTCCCCACGCAGAACCAGATTCCCTTGATATGGAATCTTTTTCGGTACATTCACAAATGTCCTTGCGTTATTCGTAATCACCTCACCGATCTCTCCATTACCTCGTGTTACCGCATTCTTAAGCTCTCCATTTTCATAAGTAAGTACCACGGTAAGACCATCTAACTTCCAGGAAAGAACGCCTTCATGATTGCCTAACCATGTCACCAATGCTCCAACTTCTTTTGTCTTATCTAAAGAAAGCATCGGTGATGGATGTTCCTGCTTCTCTAATTCACTTAATACCTCGTAGCCGACATGTACTGTCGGACTGTTTGCAAGCACAATTCCCGTCTCCTGCTCTAACGCCACCAATTCATCATATAACTTATCATATTCTAAGTTTGACATAATCTCCGTATCTTTCTGATAGTACGCTTTCGACGCTTCATTCAGAATCGACACTAACTCTTTCATTCTGCTTGTTTTGTCCATATCATTCCCTCAATCTCTATCTCTCATGAATCCGTCTACGAAGTTCCTTGATTTCTTCCGCAGTTACCTCACGGATCTCACCCGGTTTCATATCAGCCAACATAATATTCATTACTCTGATTCTGCGCAGTTTGGTCACTTTATATCCAAACTGCTCACACATTCGTCGAATCTGCCGGTTGAGTCCCTGGGTTAATATAATCGAAAATGTCTTATCATTCCTTTTATGTATCTTACACGGTCTTGTAACCACCCATTCATCCTTATTCGCATCATGAATCCGTACTCCGGTCGCCATTCCCTTTAGGAATTCATCCGTAATCGAACGATTCACCGTTACAATATATTCTTTCTCATGCATATTGCGTGCTTTGGCAATTTCATTACAGAGATCCCCATCATTGGTAAGCAGTAGCAATCCTTCCGAATCTTTATCTAATCGTCCCACATACTTAAGTCCATCTTCCAGATCAAAATTCTGAAAGATTCCTGATTCATCCCCATGGTATGCGGTACACGCATATCCTTTTGGTTTATAAAAAGCGACCATCTTAAATGTCTGCTGTCGCTTCACAATCTTTCCGGCTACTACGACTGTATCCGCATCGGTAACATGCATTCCCATCTGTGCCGGTTCTCCATTCACTAAAACCCTGCCTGCAGCAATCCACTCATCTGCCTTTCGTCTGGAACACACGCCTGCTTCACTTAAATATTTATTCAATCGAATCTCTTCACGCATTGTAGCCACCTTCTTTACGTTCTTAAAATATCTTTCTTATCATAACACGGTCAATTCTCTTTTTCAAATTTTTCTCCGAAAAAGCATCTAAATATAGAAAATTAACATTTTTTTGAAATAGCACTTGAAAAAATTAAGAAAAACCGCTATAATACCAATTGAATACAACGAGGTGTTCTTACATTATTAAGAACATCTCGCTTTTTTATGCAATCGTATGCAAGGAACATCGTCTACGATAGCGTAACTTCTCATATAAAAGAAAAGGAAGTGATCTCATGGATAGTATTGATAAGAAAATACTACATTTATTGCAGGAAAATGCCCGTTATCCATTAAAATATCTTGCGAGCAAAGTCTTTTTATCCTCCCCTGCTGTCTCCGCCAGAATCGATCGATTAGAAAAAGCTGAGATTATTACGGGATATCATGCCACTGTCGACCCGGTCATGCTAGATTACCATGTCACAGCATTTATTAATATGTCATTAGACCCGAAACAGAAACCTATATTTTACCCATATATAGAATCGTGTCCAAATGTATTAGAGTGCAACTGTGTCACAGGTGCCTACTCTATGCTGATCAAGGTTGCATTTCCAAGTACTATGGAATTAGATTCTTTCATCGGTCAGCTTCAAAAATATGGCAAGACCGAAACCCAGATCGTATTCTCAACTCCGGTCAAACCACGAGGTATTGATGTATACGCAACCGGTGCGCCGGAAGATTTGGAAAAGGACGAGAATGCATAACGCATACTCATCATAACAAATAAAGCTATATTACTTCGTAACGATTTCCCCTTACTTAAGTAATATAGCTTTTCTTTATTGTGCTGCTTCAGTTACAGGTGTCTCCGTCACTGGTGCTTCTGTTGCCTGAGCTTCCGTTGCAGGTTCCTCAGTAACAGGTGCCTCCGTTGCTTCTGTCTCACTGGCCGGTGCATCAGTACTTGCATCTTCTGACGTCTGATCTGCGGCTGACTGTGTTTCTACATTTCTTCTACTAATAATATCATAGAAATCCTGTAAGGATGCATCTTTTTCTTTCAATTCTTCATTCTTCTTCTCAACCGACTTATAAATCTTCTGAATGTCCTTGTCACCTTTTACCTTCTCAATATATTCTGTAATATTATCCGGTAAAGTTCCGTTCTGGATTCGGAATCCCTGTGAGCCTGTTACAATATACAAAGTACTGATATCGTATGGGGAAGAATTCACTCCTGCAATTGTCAGATTGGATACTACAAAAGTAACATAGCTCCCCTCTTCCAATCCTTCTTTGGTATACACCGTAATGTTATCATATCCTGTGATAAACTCTGCTTTTCGCTTCAAATTCTCGTTGTCAGCATATTCCGAAGCATCCGTTACCATATCCTGCAGTTTCTCATTATCACAATCGGTAATTGCCTTAAAATACTGTTCCACAAAATCGTTCAATTCCTTGTCTGCGTCTTTTTCATACGGAACCATAGTCTCATGTTCTTTGCTCACATCCAGATCCTGTTTCATAACATCCTGTTTGTCTGCTTTCTTCGTCTTTCCTGCGTTCACAAATGGAAATCCAACAAAAACGTACGCTAACACACAACATAGTATAAAGACGCTCCAGCCAAGGACTAATTTCAATTTAGGACTGACTGATATCGTATCATTTCCCATATGAATCTGCGACTCTTTTAAATGAAACCGTTCATAGGAGTCTGACATCTTATCAAATATATTCTTCTTCATGATTATCTCCTCATTTCATCTCATGTAAATTGACTTATTTTTCTCAAAATTACACGTCATACAGCATCATTTTAACAAAATGCATATTAAAATGCAAGTTTCGTTTGCTATTTTGAAAGAAATGTAGTATTATATTATTTGTGATTGCACCAGTAGCTCAGTGGATAGAGCAATGGCCTCCGGAGCCATGTGCGGAGGTTCGATTCCTCTCTGGTGCATTTTTCATGTCCGAATTTAGGAGAGTACATTATGACGTATCATATATACTGCAATCAAAAGTCCATATCCAAACATTATACAGAAGCAATTGCGGAATTCACCAAACGATTATCTGCTTATTGTAGCACTCAGCTCCACTACACTGAAACCTTATCTGATTTTTACACGGAATATAAGTCTAATCATACGATTATTTGGATTCAACCCGGGACTTCCAGCTACTCTTCAGAAGAATTCGCTTTCTTTATCAATGAACTACAACAGCGAGGATTATCTACCGTTCATATTTTAATCGGCTATCCGACATTGGAATTAAATGCACTATACGAACATCTTGGTCATAATACATCCATCTCTTTCTTATCTTTGACCGGCTTTCAATTATCCGCGGAAACAATTGGATTGATGTGTTATGAACAGTTATATCGTGCATATACCATTTTGCAGGGCAAGACTTATCACAAATAATCTTATCCTGCCATTTTTTTCTCTTCTTTTATTGCATTCACAATCTCTTCACATAGCACCATGCGCATCATCTGATGCGGAAATGTCATCTTTGAAAAACTCATGCATAGATTTGCCCTTTGCTTTACCCAGACAGGAAGACCAAGTGACCCGCCAATTACATAGGTTACACTATCACACTCCCATTCTTTCGCTCTCCGGATATGTTGTGCATGCTTCCTGGTCGTCATTTCTTTTCCCTCAATGCATAATGCGATCACATAATCCCGATTCGTAACCTTCTCCTTCATTCTGCTACATTCTTTCTCAATAAACGTTTCTTTATTTTCTTCTTTCAGATTATCCGGAATTCTCTGATCCGGTAATTCTATAATTTCCAACCGCTGCCCCATCTTATGGATTTCGTCCTGCAATGCAATAATTTCATTCCGATAAAAAGCATCTTTCACTTTGCCAACGCACACAATTCTGTATATCATCTTCCTTCAATCCTGTCCTTCTTTTTTATATGCACACATTTTCCAAACAAAATGTTCTCAATTTGTTTGTATCAATGTCATAATTTGTTCATATTTATAATTTATATTATAAACATAGTAACTTTTTCATAATTTTTTCATTAATTCTCCCTTATACTATAAAAGAGCTTGCCAATTGAGGCAAGCTTTTTTTGTATATACGAATTTTTGTCTGAACTTCAACCCTCTAAAATCGTGTGCCTCCGGTACACGAAAAAAAAGAGCTTTACACTAATCATAGTGCAACAGCTCTTTTTATACATACTATCTTATGCATCCATTGTTTTCATCTTATCAAATTCAGCAAGAATCTCATCCGATGGTTTTTCCGTTACTAACGATACAACCACGATCAGAATCATACTAATTGCAAATCCTGCAACTAATGAATACAAACCTGTCTGCGTAGCTAATGTATTAACAATAGCCTTTCCATTCTCATCTACTGCACCGGTTGCAAACATTGGAATATAATCCCATACCAATACGGTTGCCGCACCAGATACAATACCTGCAATTGCTCCCGGAAGATTGACTCGCTTCCAGTACAAAGATAATAATACGATCGGCCCAAAAGCTGCACCAAATCCAGCCCATGCATTTGATACCAGACCCATAACAGAACTGTCCGGATTCAATGCAATAACATAAGCAATTACCGCAACAATCACAACAGTTGCCCGGCTCACACGAAGAACTGTCTTATCTGATGCACCCTTACGGAATACTCCCTTAAATAAATCCTCTGCTACAGAAGAAGCTGTTACCAACAATTGTGAATCGGCAGTAGACATAATTGCTGCCAAGATACCGCAAAGGAATAACCCTCCAATAAAAGCAAGATGAAGATCACTCATAAATACCTGTTTGATCATCTCAATAAATACATTCTCCGCTGATACAGAGGTTGTCTCTCCTAAAACAATCGGATACAGATATGCACGACCCAAAATACCTATAATAATTGCAAAACCTAACGAAATAGCAACCCAGATAATTGCAATCACCTTGGATTTCTTTAACTCCTTTTCACTCGATACCGCCATAAAACGAACCAGAATATGCGGCATTCCAAAATATCCCAGCCCCCATGCCAGCTGAGAAACCACATAAACCACTGATACCTGCGAACCGGAATCCTGCATGATATTAAGGAAAGAGCTTGCACCACCTGCAACTCCACTCTCATTCAACAAAGGAATCACGTTATCCGATCCTACTAAAATGTATGCAACAATTGGAACGCATAGGATTCCAATTAACATCAAGGTACCCTGAATGAAATCTGTTACACAAACTGCCATAAATCCACCTAAGAACGTATAGATCAGGATAACAGCCGCACCGATCGTCAATGCTAACTTATAATCAATTCCAAACACGGATGAAAACAATTTACCACCCGCAGTCAGAGCTGAAGCAGTATACACCAGGAAAAATATAACAATTACAATAGAAGATGCAATCAGTAAGATCTGCTTCCGGTCATGGAAACGATTCTCAAGATACTCCGGAAATGTCAAGGCATTGCCAGCACAGATCGTATATCTTCTTAATCTGGATGATATAAACAGCCAATTACATACAGTTCCGATAAATAATCCAACTGCAATCCACGCCTGCCCGGTACCAAATGCATACACACTTCCCGGAAGTCCCATTAACAGCCATCCACTCATATCAGACGCCTGTGCCGAAAGGGCTGCTACCCATCCATTTAAATTCCTTCCTCCTAAAAAATAATCTTCCGAATTCTTAGTCTTACCTGCATACTTTGCACCAATAATGATCATAACACACATATAAGCGGCAAATGCAAGCAACACCCATACAAATGAATTTGTTGTCATACTCGTTTTCTCCTTAACAAAAAATATGCCTTATTTTAACACAAAAGAAGAATTATTTCAATTTTTTTCAACTTATATAAATTACGTAGTGACAAACAAATAAAAAATACTTATAATGAAGTGGTATGCGATTTTATAAAAACGTAACATAGAATTAACATTTCTTCATATAATATATGTTATTTATTGCCTTTGTTAAATCTATGTAAATACAGGAGGAGAAAAATGGACATATTATCAGTATTGCAGCTATTAGGAGGCGTTGGTCTGTTTCTCTATGGTATGAGCCTGATGGGATCATCCTTAGAAAAATTAGCCGGTTCCGGATTAGAACGAATCTTGGAGAAACTGACTACCAGCAAACGCAAGGGCGTTGGGTATATCAAAGGCTGGGGACTTGGTGCCGGCGTAACTGCTATCATTCAAAGTTCAGCCGCAACCACAATCATGTTAATCGGTTTTGTAAATGCAGGTATTATGAAATTAGGGCAGGCCATTCCCGTTGTTATGGGTGCAAATGTCGGTAGTACCATTACTGCACAGATTCTGCGTTTAGGAGATCTTGGCTCCGATAATCTGATCCTTAAATTATTAAAGCCATCTTCTTTCGCTCCAATGCTTGTTGGAATCGGCGCATTTATCCTTCTCTTTACAAAGAAAAAGAAAGCAAAAGATATTGCCGGAATCATGGTTGGTCTTGGTGTCTTATTCTACGGTATGACAACCATGGAAAGCGTGTTTGCTCCCCTTAAGGACTCTCCTACTTTCCAGCAGGCATTTACCTCTTTCGAGAATCCGGTATTTGGAATTCTGATCGGGTTAGTTATTACTGCCATCATTCAGAGTTCTTCCGCTTCGGTCGGCATCTTACAGGCATTATCTGCTACCGGAAGTGTCAGCTATGCAACTGCTGTGCCGATCATCATCGGTCAGAACCTTGGTAAATGTATGACTATTATTTTAGGTGGTATTGGAGCTAACAAGAAAGCAAAACGGGTATCTCTAAGTTACTTACTGTTCAACATATTCGGTGCTATATTATTTAGCATTGTAATATATGCAGTCTACTATACAGTTGGAATTTCTTTCTGGAATAATACCGTCAACCGTGGTGACATTGCCAATGTGCATTTTCTCTTTAACTTTTTAACAAGTATCATCCTGCTGCCATTCAGCCAGAAAGTCTGTGATTTCACCGGTAAATTACTTGGCGATGACGAAATATCAAAAACAGACAAAGAACTTGCCACCTTGGATGAGATGCTGTTGAACACTCCAACGATTGCATTGGAACAATGCAAGCATGTCATCTGCTCCATGGCAGATGCAATTTACGAAAACTATCAGATTGCTACCAATCTGATCTATAACTATGATCCATCCAAGCAGAAGATATTAGACGAGAATGAATCTTTCATCGACAAATGTGAAAGTGCTCTTTCTTCCTATATTGTGAAGATCAATTCCAAGCGCCTTTCCAAGGATGACCGCTTAGTGGTATCTGAGATTCTGAACTCTGTCAGTGACTTTGAACGAATGGGAGATCACTGCATCAATATTTTCTATGTGGCACAGGATAAGAATGCACAGGATATTCACTTCTCTCCTGCCGGACATCAGGAAGTAGAAATGATCATAAAGGCAGTCGATAATACGATGAAAACTACTTTTGAAGCGTTCAAACACGATAACGCTGCTGCTGCGATCCGCATTGAGCCATTAGCTGAGATCATTGACAAATTAAAAGAAGTTATCAAAGCCCACCATGTAGAACGATTACAATCTGGGGATTGCGGTATTGAAGGTGGAATTGCATTAGTTGATCTGGTAACCAGTTTTGAACGTATTTCTTCTCACTGTGCGAACATTTCTCTTCATATTGTGAAGCGTGTCGGTAACGACCGTAACTTTGATGAAATGCACGGTCATGCCAACGACAGTTTCAGCGAAGAATACAAAGCATTATATCACTACTATGAATCACAATATATTGCTCCGGTGCTTGAAGAATCTGCATTAACAGATCCGGCTGCCGAAGCCTCCAAAACAGACACTGATAAAACAGAGAAAAAATCAGCATCAAAAACAAATAAACCAGATAATAAAAAGAAGGCCCCTAAAAGCGAACCTTCCAAGAAAGACGGAAAGAACCGTCCTAAGAAATTATCAGAGAAACATAAGAAATAGACGCAAATTTATCGCCAGGTGTCTCTACTCTCTATGAGAAGCACCTGGCCTTTTTTTATAGTCATCTGCATCTTCTCAGATGCAATCTCATTGCTGACTGTCCGACTACTTCCACGCACGATAGTGAGATCCTGCACCGGATACACAACACCCTCTAACGTCACTCCTTCTACAAGATCAGTCAATGGAATTAGAGAAATATATGTTCCTAGTTGTTGTCGCTTTGTAATCTCAACGGTCGGCTTATACTCACCATCTAATATCCTGATTCGGTTTGTCTCATCAACAATCTGCATGTCTATTCCACGTTCTATCGTCTGACAAAGAAGTCCCACATTCGCAAATACATGATCCAAACGGCTTCCTGTTGCCCCAAGCAGTGTAATACATCCCGCATCTTCTTCCATTGCCTTCCTTACAGCCAGTTCGGTATCTGTCTCATCTTTCCTTGCCGGATGTCGTTCTACTCTTCCCTTACCCTCTCCTATTTCAAAGGTTCGCAATACATTAGCATCCACCGTATCAAAATCGCCAATGACATAATCTGGGGCGAGCCCCAACGCCATCACATACTCTAAGCCTTTATCAACAGCAAAGAGCCTATCATAGGATAGGCTCCTCATATATTCTGTTCCAAATGCAGTGTTCATATATCCACCTGTTACAATCACTATATGTTTCATGATTAATCCCTCTCCATTTTCTAACAGATATTCTATTATGCACTTACCAGTTCTAATAACTGCTTTGTATTTGCCGCCATATCTCCTTTAAAGACTGCTGAACCTGCTACAAATACATTTGCACCTGCATCTCTTACCTTCGCAATGTTAGATGCACCAATTCCACCATCAACCTCAATCCATACAGATTCACGACCGTTATCCTGTAATAATTGTCTCGTTGATGCAATCTTGTCTAAGCTGCTCTCAATAAAACTCTGTCCTCCAAATCCGGGATGAACACTCATGACCAATATCATATCCACCATATCCACATAAGGAGTCAGCACATCAACCGGCGTATCCGGACTAATCGCAAGTCCTGTTTTAACCCCTGCTTCTTTAATCTTATCAAGCGTCTTACCAAGATCCTTACATGCCTCATAATGCACCGTAATGATATCCGCACCTGCTTTTACAAAATCATCTAAATACCGGATTGGTTCATCAATCATTAAATGCACATCGAAGATTGCATTGGTTATCTTGCGAACTGAAGATATGATTGGTGCTCCAAAAGAGATATTCGGCACAAAACTGCCATCCATTACATCTAGATGAATCACTTCTGCGCCCGCTGCCGCAACTACTGCAATATCTTTACCCAAGGTTGAAAAATCCGCCGATAATACGGACGGTGCTATATAATTCATACTGTACACTCCTTTATTCTATCATCACAAATGATGCATTCATACATCAATAGAATTCTCAATATTTTCGTTTATCCTTTAACTCTTCAAAAAACAAACAATAATTCTCATATCGCGATCTTGCAATCTCTCCGTCTGCAACAGCCTGCTTCACACCACATTCCCTCTCTCCTACATGATTGCATCCACCAAATCTGCAATATGGTTCATAAACTTCAAACTCTCTGTAATACTGCTTTAATTCCTCCGGTTCTAAATCGTAGAAATAGATAGAACTGAATCCCGGCGTATCCATCAGATACGTATCCGGACCAATCGGAAGAATCTCAGAATGTCTGGTTGTATGTTTTCCTCTTTGAATCTTTCTACTGATATCTCCCGTATCCATATTCGCACTCGGATTCAACATATTCATAATAGATGACTTTCCTACACCGGATGGTCCGGCAAGCGCTGTAGTCTTACCTCCTAATACCTGTTGCAGTTCATCCATACCATGTTCTTCATAAGTGCTTGCCTCTAACACCCGACAACCACTATTGACATATATTTTCCGATACTTTGCAATTGTCTCTTCTGTCACCAGATCCATCTTATTAAAACAGATAATTGTCGGTACCTGTTGTCGTTCCATCATGATCAAAAAGCGATCTAACAGATTCCAATTAGGCTCCGGCATCGCAGCTGCAAATACCACCAATGTCTGATCTACATTCGCTACCGCCGGGCGGATCAATTCGGAATGCCTTGGCAGAATGCACTCAATATTGCCAAGCATTTGCTGCTCATCCAATATCGAAATCTCCACATCATCTCCTACCAGTGGCTTCACCTTTTGATTACGGAACTTGCCCTTTGCCTTACACTCATACGTATTTCCCTTCGCATATACATAATAAAAACCGGCAATTCCCTTAATAATCTTACCTTTCATGGGTTACTCTGCTTTCAAACTTGCCTGCAAGCTGGATGAAAAACTTGAGGTAATATCATTGCCATTCGCATCTTGTACACTATATACCAAAGATACACTTGACTTATCTGTAATTCCGCTTACACTACCAAATGAAGATCCATCAAGAGGCAATGCCGCTTCATCATACATATTATCGATCAACGTATGCGTTACTCCGTCCGCCTGTAATTTGACAATTATTTTCACCAAACCACCTTCTGGGAATGAATAACTGTTATTATCAATCGTGCCTGAAAATGTCGCCGTATACGTACCTGCACTTTGTTGTGTAGTTGCCTGTTGTTTTCCTTTACTGATCGTAATTGAAATCTCTTCCCCTTCTTTGATCTCAACTCCGGCTTTAATACTCTGGGAGATTACTTTTCCTTCTTTCACAGTATCACTATATTCCTGGTTCACTGTACCTAATTTCAGATTCACATCAGTCAAAGCCTTCTCCGCTTCCTTAATGGTCATCTTCTTAAGATCCGGAACTTCAACGACTTTTACTTCTTCTCCCTTACTTACTACGATCGTAACAGTAGACTTCTTTGCCGCCTGACCATCTCCAGCAGGTGACTGACTGATGACCTTACCCTCTTCGGTCTCTTCGTCATACTCTTCATCAACCTCAACTTCAAATCCGGCTGCTTTTAAGATTGTCTGTGCTTCTTCTGAAGTTTTTCCCGTCACATTCGGTACATCTGTCATCTCCTGACCTTTGCTGATGATCAGTTTCACACGATCTCCGTCGTTTAACTTCGTTCCTTCTTCAATACTCTGACTGATAACTTTACCTTCTTCAAAAGTATCACTATACTCTCTCTCTAATTCATATGCAATTCCTGCTTTATCTAAAGCATCAATTGCCGCTGCCTCATCCATGTTAACAACAGATATCATTGTGTCCGCCACTGCTTCTGCCGTTGTAGGATTTTCCGTTGTAGCCGGCTTTTTCTTGCCAATACCACTAATAGAAACAATTGCAACAATGATAATAATTGCGATCAATACCGTCGCCGCAATTGCACCCACCGTGATCAGTTTCTCCATTTTAGGATCCAATGCGTCCTTGTCATCCTTATCATCAAACAATTCTTCATCATCCTCATCCACTTCATCATCATATTCTGTATCATCCTCCTGATACAGACTTTCCAATGCCTGATTGGCTTCCTCCAATTCACTATTTCTCTTCTGTGGCTGCACCGGAAATACAGAAATACCGCTCTTCGAACCTGTAGCATTATTAATTGCTGCTAATTCATCCTCCGAAATCTGAATAGTAGGCGCACTGTCTGATACCATTGCGTTCGTAATTCCCACATTGGCATTCGGATCAAGTGCAATCTTCTTAAGATCTGCTAACATTGCACTTGTCGTCAGATACCGGCGTTCCGGTTTCTTCTGTGTTGCCTTCAACACAATCCGTTCAATTCCAACCGGAATGTCCGGATAATATTCCCTTGGCGGAATAATCTCACTCTGAATATGCATTAATGCAACTGTAACATTATTCTCACCCTCAAACGGAACTCTGCCTGTCAACATCTCATACAAAGTAATTCCCAAGGAATAGATATCAGAACGTTCATCGGAATATCCGCCTCTTGCCTGTTCCGGGGAAATGTAATGCACACTTCCCATGGCACTGGATGCAATCGTATTCGAAGTCGCAGCTTTGGCAATTCCAAAGTCCGTAACCTTCAATGTACCATTCTTCGATACAATGATATTCTGTGGTTTGATATCTCTATGAATTGTATGGTGCTCATGTGCCGCTTCAATACCTGAACAAATCTGGGTAATGAAATTGAGTGCCGTTGTATATGGTAATCTTCCATTCTGCTGGATATATTCCTTCAACGTAATTCCTTCTACCAATTCCATGACAATATAATAGAAACCATTCTCTTCTCCAACATCATATACATTCACAATGTTAGGATGGGAAAGACCTGCTGCCGACTGTGCTTCAATCCGAAACTTACTGACAAAACTCTTATCATCTGCAAATTCCGGTTTTAACACTTTTATTGCCACATATCGATTCAACACATGACATTTGGCTTTGTACACCACAGACATACCGCCTGAGCCAACTTCTTCTATAATCTCATATCTATTCTGAATTATCATTCCTGGTTCAAACATACTTTACACCTCATTCAATGCTTGCTCAACAACTACTACACCAATATTATCCTTGCCACCGTAATAATTGGCTCGTTCAATTAACCGCTCACAAATCTTATCTACAAATCTCTGTCCCATTACAATTGTCCCGATCTCATCATCTTCCACCATATTTGTCAAGCCATCAGAACAAAGTAAAACTCTCTCGTCATTCTGTAATGTAATCTCAAAGAAGTCCGGTACTGCCTCTTTACCAGTTCCAAGTGCCCTGGTAATAATGTTCTTTTCAGGATGAAACCGTACTCTTCTCCGATCTAACTGCCCTGTCCGGATCAATTCTTCCACTAATGAATGATCTAATGTAATCTGTTTTGTTTCTCCCTGATGTATTACATACAATCTGCTGTCTCCAATATTGGAAACATACATCTTATTCTCTACAATCACTGCCGACACAAATGTGGTTCCCATACCATTTAATTCACTGTGTGTGGCAGACATCTCAAGAAGCATATCATTCACTTTTGCTATTCCTGTTTTCATAATTGTAATTGGATTCGTATACTTACATTCTTTCACATACTCCACAAACCATGAAACTGCATGTGCAGACGCATAATCACCAGCCTTATGACCTCCCATACCATCTGCAACAATATATAGATTCGGAAGGTTTCCGACACTCTTGTCCGAAAAGAAGATGCTATCCTGATTGATGCTTCTAACCATTCCAATATCTGTTTGTCCGTAGGATATCATCAAAACCCTCCTATCCTATTCTGATTCCATATAGGCTTTCCTCAACTGCCCGCAGGCAGCATCAATGTCTTTGCCCATACCTTTTCTTATTGTAACATGTGTTACATTCTTTTCAAGTCTAAGTTTAAATTTTTGAATAGATTTTTCATCTGCCCTCTTGAAATTCCGTTCCTTGATCGGGTTTACCGGAATCAAATTCACATGGCAGTCCATTCCCTTTAATAACTCGCCTAACTTCTGTGCATCTTCCATTGTATCATTCTCCCCTGAAACCAAAGAATACTCAAAAGTCACCCTGCGGCCGGTCTTGTCAAAATAATACCTGCATGCATCTAATACTTCCGCAATCGTATATTTGTTCGCAATCGGCATTAATTCCCGTCTTTTCTCATCCGTTGCCGCATGCAGGGATAACGCAAATGTAATCGTAAATTCTTCATCAGCTAACCGATATATCTCCGGAACCAATCCACAACTAGACACCGTAATGTTTCTCTGACTGATATGTAAACCATCCTCGTTCGTCAGTAAGCGGATAAAACGACACAGATTATCATAATTATCTAGTGGTTCTCCGGTTCCCATTACAACAACGTTCGATATTCTCTGACCTGTTACTCTTGTAATTGCATATATCTGATCTAACATCTCTGACGCAGTCAGATTCCTTGCTAAGCCCATTAATGTCGACGCACAAAAACGGCAACCCATCCGACAGCCTGCCTGCGAAGAAATGCATACGGAATTACCATAAGAATATGGCATGAATACACTCTCTATTACGTTGCCGTCCTGCAAACGGAATACAAACTTATTCGTGCCATCTAGCTTAGACTCATAACGTTCCACTACTTCTAACGAAACAAAATCCTGTGCAATCCATTGTCTCATCTCTTTGGGAACATTTTTCATCTCTTCCACATTCCGAACCAGTTTCACATGCATCCAATCATAGATCTGTTTCGCCCGGAACTTTGGATATCCCTTTTGTATTATAATATCGGTAAATTCCGACAATGTCATTGATTTGATATCCATCTCTACTCAACTTTCTTTCTAAACTTCGCAATAAAAAATCCATCGCATTTACATGCTCCGGGCAATAATTGCAGCATTTCCTCATCTACAAAAGCCTGCAGGTTCCCCGGTATCAATTTCCTGATCGGTTCCTGTTCCAACGGTAAATGCGAAATGGCCCACCTCACATTGTCTCTATTCTCCTCCGGATTGATCGTACATGTACTAAACATCAGAATTCCACCCGGCTTCACATAGGATACCGCATTGGTTAAAATAGTCTTTTGCAGGTTCGATAATTCCAATAATTGCTGTTCACTGATATGATACTTAATATCATTCTTATGAGAAAGGATTCCCAGACCGGAACATGGCAGATCTGCAATCACCAAATCTGCCCATTGTCTCTTAGAATCATCCGGGATCAATGCGTCCCATACTTTTTCTTCCATATTAGTTAGTCCCAATCGCTCCTTGTTCTCCTCAATCAGAGCAGTCTTTTTCTCAGAAACATCCCTTGCCTCAATATAAGCTTTCTCTCCTAATTTCTGTGCAAAATGTGTGCATTTACCACCCGGTGCAGCACACAGATCCAAAATATGCAACACTTCTCCATCTTTTCGTTCTGCCTCTATATTGGCAATTGGATATAATAACATAGAACTTTCATCCTGAATAAAAAATTCACCCTGGCGAAATCCTGGAATGCGGTTGACATAATTAATCTTGGACACATGCAGAGCGTCTTCTGAATAATAACCATCTCCTACATCCATCCCCTGTTCTTCCAACTTAGCTGCCAGTTCCTGCCTGCTAATCTTATTGTCATTCACCCGAATTGTAATTCCGGTTGCCTGCAGAGAAGCTTCTAAAATCTGTATTACCTTTTCTTCTTCATACCATTGCAGAAACCGTTCCACCAGCCACTGTGGAATTGAATACTGTACAGACAGATATAATGCCAATCCATCTTCTCTTTTGGGATACGGAATTATATCTATATTACGTTCCACACTACGTAATACACCATTCACAAAACCTGTCAGATTGTGAAAGCCTTTCTTTTTTGCAAGTTTCACACATTCGTTACAAGCTGCACCATTTGGTACACGATCCATATAAAGCATCTGATAGACACCCATACGTAATATGCAACGTATAAGCGGTTTACATTTATTGACCTGCGTCTTACTATACAGGTTAATCACATAATCAAGTCTTGTCTGATACTCCGTCGTCCCTTCTACCAATCGGGTAATAAATGCTCGATCCTGCTTGCTTAAGAACTGCTTTTGGTACAATAACTTATGCAAGGCATCTTTTGCAAAAATATTCTGTTTTTCTACTTCTACCAATACTTCTAATGCAAGTAATCTGGTGTTCTCTGTCTCTGCCATCTGATTATCCCATTCCATCTATCCTTTTATTCAGCCTAACTGCATCCCGGTCTCAATCTTATATCCCAACAAGAAAGCAGACGTATCCATTCGTTTCTTACCTTCTAATTGCAGATTCAGAATCCGGAGTGCTCCCTTACCACAGCGAACGGTGAAACTCTTCTTATCCACTGCAACCACCGTACCCGGTTCTGCTGCAAATGTTATCACATCCTCAGATACTACCTCTGCCACATAGATCTTCAATGTCTTATCCTGAATCTTTGTAAATGCACTCGGCCACGGATTCAGCCCCCGTATCAACCGTTCTAATATAACAGCATCCTTCGTAAAATCAAGACATCCCATGTCCTTGGTCAACATCTTTGCATAGCTTGACTTACTGTCATCCTGCTTCGTCCTTGTTGCTGTACCGTCCCCTAACATGGTAAGTGTCTTAACCAATAAAATTGCACCTTCTTTTGCCAACTTATCAAACAACGAACCACCTGTCTCGTCCGGTGCTAATGAAAGCTTGCTTTGAAGGATAATATCTCCGGTATCTAATCCTTTCTCCATATACATAGTTGTAACACCACTCTCGGTCAGGCCATCAATCACCGCCCATTGAATCGGAGCAGCTCCACGATATGCAGGGAGCAGGGATGCATGTACATTAATACATCCATATTTGGGAATATTCAATATAGATTCCGGCAATATCTGTCCAAATGCAACTACTACGATTACATCCGGTGCAATTGCTCGTAACTTTTCAACAAAATCCTCTTCTCTTACCTTCTCCGGCTGTGCAACCGGAAGATCATGCTCTAACGCTTTCTCTTTCACCGGTGTATAACACACCTTCTTGCCTCTTCCCTTAGCTTTATCCGGCTGTGTAACAACTAATGCCACCTCATGACCTGCCTTCACAATTGCCTCTAACGTATCTACTGCAAAATCCGGTGTTCCCATATATACTACTTTCATGCACTCACCAACCTATCTATTCTGCTTCCGGCTCGTTATATTCTACATCACGCAATGGGCTGTCTGCCACATCTTTGTATAGAATTCCATCCAAATGATCTAACTCATGACAGATTGCTCTGGCAAGAAGTCCCTCGCCTTCAATCTCAACCTCTTCCATATCTTCATTCAGACACTTGCAGATTACATGATTGGGTCTGGTAACCGTTGCTACTTTTCCCGGAAGACTCAGACAGCCTTCGTCTCCTGTCTGTTCTCCATCCCGTTCTACGATAACCGGATTGATCAACACATATGGATTCTCATAATCTACATCAATGACTACGATTCGTTTCAGTATTCCCACCTGTGGAGCAGCCAATCCTACTCCATTCGCCTCGTACATCGTGTCAAACATATCATCAATCAAAGTACGTGTACGATCTGTCATCTCTTTTACTTCTTTACATTTTTTCCGTAAAATATCATCTCCGTCAAAGCGGATCTGTCTAATTGCCATAGCCTTTCTCCTTTACTCACACAATTAGTTCTAGTATAGCATATCCCTAATATAATGTCACGTTGATTAGTATGCCGTCAATGGATTAAAATCAAAGGTAATATAACATTCCTTATTCAGAGCATTATCCTCTAAATATTGTTCCATCTGGTTCTTTATCCAGATCAACCGTGCATTCTCCGCATGTTTCAGATACATCACACGTCGATACCGGTCGTTCACTCGTGTGATCGTAGCATCACATGGTCCTACTACCTGAACCTGCTGCTCCTCCGGCATCTTTTCTACAAGCTCTTTTAACAATGTTGATATCCGCACTGTCAGTTCATAACAATCTGCCTCCATAAATATTGCTAACATATGTCCGAATGGAGGATACGACATCAGACTCCGATACGCCTTTTCTTCCTCATAAAACGATTCATAATCCTGCTTTGCCGCTGTCTCAATGCAATAATGCTCAGGAGCATAGGTCTGAATCACTACTTCCCCCCGTAATTCTCCTCTTCCGGCCCGTCCCGCCGCCTGCGTCAATAAGTCAAATGTTCTCTCGGCTGAGCGGAAGTCATTATCAAACATCGTAAGATCAGCTGCAATCATGCCGACCAATGTCACATTGGCAAAATCATGTCCTTTCACGATCATCTGTGTTCCCACTAAAATATCCGCTTCCCCATTAGCAAACTTTGACAAAATCTGTTCATGTGAGTTCTTATTCTTCGTTGTATCTGCGTCCATCCGAAGCACTCTTGCCTCCGGGAACAACACCCTTACCTGTTCTTCTACTTTCTGTGTACCAATACCGAATCCCGCAATATACGGAGAAGAACACTTCGGACACACTTTCGGTTTTGCTATCTCATACCCACAATAATGACAGACCAGTTTTGCTTTTACCGTTCCCGGATAATGTTCCGTCAGCGACACATCACAATGCGGACATTCAAATACATAACCACAGCTTCTGCATGATACAAACCCAGCAAATCCCCTTCGATTAATGAATAACATCGTCTGCTCTTTCTTCTTCAGACGATCCGCCATTAACTCTTTCAGGTGACGGCTGAATATACTACGATTGCCCTGCTTGAGTTCCTCACGCAGATCGACAACCGATACCTCTGCCATAGAAGCATTTTCCTTTGCCCTCTCTGTCAAAGTAAGCAACTGATATTCCCCACGCATTGCATAATAATATGATTCTACAGAAGGTGTTGCTGATCCAAGTATCACAAAAGCTCCCGCCATTCTTGCCCTCTCGATTGCAATCTCTCTTGCATGATATTTCGGTGGATATTCACTCTTATAACTTGTCTCATGTTCCTCATCGATCACGATCACGCCAAGATTGGAAAATGGTGTAAATAATGCAGAGCGGGGACCGATCATAACGGACACATCCCCATTCTTTGCCCGCTCAAACTGATCAAACCGTTCCCCTTTACTTAATTTCGAATTCATAATCGTTACTTTATTTCCAAATCGCTGCCGGAAACGTTTCACCGTCTGATAGGTTAATGCAATCTCAGGAATCAGAACAATTGCCTGTTTTCCCATTGCAACCACTTTCTCGATCACATTGAGATATACCAGTGTTTTTCCACTTCCGGTCACTCCCTTTAGCAGATAAGTATCACGCTTTCCTGATGCATAATCTGTAAGAATCCGGTCAATGACCGCCTGCTGTTGTTCATTTGGCATCTTCCTTTGCGAATTTTCCTCTGTCATACCTTCGCAACAATTCTCCGCTTTCTTTCCGTCTCCTTCAAAGATTGTCCGGTAGTATCCCTCTTCTTCAATTGCAATGGTTCCTTCTTTTTCCATTGCTTTCAATGTAGGCGATGAAATATTCAATTTTCCCGTCACCAATTCGTATGGAATCACCCGTTCCTGCATCAATTCCTGCAGCAACCGGAGTTTCGCCTTCGCATTCTTCTTTTGATACTGCGCACATCGTTCCTCACATATCTGCCGGTCAGGCAATAAACAGACTTCTTTGTGTACCAGTCCTCGCACTTTTTCCTTGATCGGCATAACTGTTTTCAATGCATTGATCATTGTAGAACCATATTGTTCTTTCATGTAGGCTGCAAGTTCGATCAATTCTCCTTCAATCGCCACTCCATTTTCACATATACTATCAATGTCTTTCAATTTGTCCTCATCAAACTTCGGTTTGTCCGAGAATGAAATCACATATCCGGTTCGTAAATGACTTCCACGACCAAAAGGGATAGACACCTTTGTGCCTATCCCAATCTCTGCTGCAAGCGTTTCCGGAATCTTATACTGAAATGTCCGGTCAATCGCTTCATGCGAAATATCGATTATTATATCCGCATATTTGTGAGACATCCTCTTCCTCCAATACTTCTCGAATCAGATCACGTTCATCCATATGGTATTTCTTGCCTTTGATCTCCTGATAATCCTCATGTCCCTTGCCCGCTAAGACGATGACATCTCCTTCTTTGGCATGCATGATCGCATAACGGATTGCTTCTTTTCGGTCAATGATCTCCGCATACTGTCCGTCCGTTTTTCCAATTCCAATCTTAATATCGTCAATAATCGCCTGTGGTTCCTCATCTCTTGGATTATCTGATGTAATAATCGTATAATCTGCCAGTTTACCAGATACTTCTCCCATCTCATAGCGGCGCACCTTGGAACGATTACCGCCGCATCCAAACAAAGAAATCAGACGTTTGGGATTATATGCCCGTAATGTTGTCAGTATACTCTCTAAACTCATTGCATTATGTGCATAATCGATCAATATGGTAAATGCATCTGATATCGGAATCAGTTCGACACGTCCCTTCACATGAATATGTGTCAATATCTCCAGAATCTTCTCCATCGGTACTCCCATTTCCTTTGCAACTGCAATTGCAGCCAGCGAATTATGAACCGAGAATTCACCGGGAAGACTCACCCGAACATCCTCTTCATACTTACCACTTAAATGATATGTAATCCCAAGTTCTCCGTCTTTCCGATATAAGTTCAGATTCTGTGCCCGATAATCTGCCCCTTCTTTTTCACCGTATGTAATCACATCACAGGTATGTCTTTCTAATATATCGTTACAATATGTATCGTCTACATTAAAGATACCGGTCTTGCAAAGTGTAAATAACTTCGCCTTCCATCCAAGATATTCTGCAAAATCTTTGTGTTCATTCGGTCCTATATGATCTTCCGATAAATTAGTAAAAATGCCATAATCAAAATCAATCCCTGCAACACGGTCTAACATTAATCCCTGTGAAGAAACTTCCATTACTACACTATCGAGTCCAGCCTCTACCATCTCATGTAATGTTCTCTGCATTACAATCGATTCCGGTGTTGTATTACTTGCAGGAGTTACTTTATCTCCTACAATACTTTCAATCGTTCCGATCAGACCGGTCTTATGTCCGGCAGCTTCTAACATCGATTTGATCATGTAAGTTGTTGTTGTCTTTCCCTTTGTTCCGGTAATTCCAACCACAGTTAATTTCTTAGATGGTTCCCCATAAAATGCAGAACAGATCACACCCATTGCATAGCGTGTACTCTTTACCTTGATAACTGTAACACCGGCATTTCCCTGCAAATCTACATCTTTCTCCACAACAATAACGGCTGCACCCTTGTCTGCAACATCAGCAGCATATGTATGTCCATCAAACACAGCGCCTGCAATACAGAAAAATAATGCTCCATCCGTAACTTTTCTCGAATCATTCTCTACCGCACATACTTCCGTATCCAACGAACCCTGTACAAGTTCATAGTTTAATTCTTTTAATAATGTATCTAATTTCATTCTGATACCTCCCTCGTCAGCGCTTCCTATTATGGTATAAAAGGCTGTTGCACCATTGTGTAACAGCCTCCTGATATACTCATATGTAAGGAAAGCTATTCTTTCCTATTCTTCTGTTGACTCTTCCTGTTCCTCTTCCACAGTTGCAGTCTCCATCTCGAGTTCAGCCTCATCAACCTCACCGAAATTGCCTTCCAATTCAGAGATCTCTAATTCCAGATCCTCCTCATCGCCTTCTTCGTCCTCACCCATAATCTTAATCTTGCCTTCATATAACTCTTCCACTGCAATGGATAATGGTTTCTTTCCCTGCTCTGCTTTCACAAGCGGTTCATCGCCTGCAATAATCTGTCTTGCTCTCTTCGCAGTTGCAAGTACGATAGAATATCTACTGTTAACAACCGGCTGTTCGCCCGGCTCAACCTCACTGTTTACTACTGCCATTAAGTCCGTATAAGATGGATGAATCATGATAAAATCTCCTTTCGAATTGCAAATAATTCTTCTTTCATATTATTAACATAGTCATTATGTTTCTTGGTCTTGAAACTCTCTGCCCGGATGACTGCATGTACATCATCCACGCATGTATCTAAGTCGTCATTCACGACTAAATAATCATACTGCGGCATATCATCCGTCTCTTCATATGCACGCTTTAACCGCTTGGCAATCACTTTGCCCTCTTCCGTTCCTCTTCCTTCCAAACGTTCCTGTAACGTCTTCGCATTCGGAGCTGTTATGAAGATCAGAACGGCATCCGGATATTGTTCTTTGATGTGCATAGCACCCTGAACCTCAATCTCTAAGATAACATCATTGCCTTTGGCTAACTCGTCTTCTACATATTTTCTAGGAGTTCCATAGTAATTCTCTACATACTGTGCCCACTCGATGAATCCATTATAATCAATCAGATTCCGAAATTCTTCTACTGTCTTGAAATGATAATCCTTACCATCAACCTCACCGGGTCTTGGCGCTCTTGTTGTGGCAGAAACAGAAAGACTATAGTGGTACTTCTCAATCAGCTTCTTCACGACGGTTCCTTTGCCTACTCCGGAAAAACCCGAAATAACAATCAGTTCGCCTTTCTTGTTCATATGTCTCACCCTCTACTCTATATTCTGTATCTGTTCTCTTACTTTCTCAATCTCTGTCTTTAAGTCAATTGCCTTATTCGACACATCCAAACTATCGGCTTTCGATAAAATTGTGTTAGCCTCGCGGTTCATCTCCTGTGCAATAAAGTCTAACTTTCTACCTACATTGCCACCTTCTAACAGAATTGCTTTCGTATTCTCAATGTGACTGCGAAGTCGAACCGTCTCCTCATCTACACAAATCTTATCCGCATAGATTGTAACCTCTGTTGCAATCCGGCTCTCATCCATTGCTACTCCATCTAACAATTCTTTCACCTTGTCTTCTAGACGTTTCCGATAAGCTTCCACCAATGACGGAGATACCGATTCAATATAATCCACCATCTCAAGCATACCATCTAACTTCTGGATGAGATCTGCTTTCAATGTCTCGCCTTCCTTGGTTCTAGACTCCACAAACTGTGTAGCTGCTTCATCCAAACAGGTAACTAATTCTTTCCACAACTCATCTTCATCAATTGATTGTTCTTCTAATGTAAATACTTCCGGAAATCTGGAAAGGGCAACCGGTGATAAATCACTATGCAGATCAAACTCATCTGAAATCTGCTTCAGATACTTCACATACTCTGCTGCAAGCTCTGCATTATACTTCACACAAACATTGCTCTCTGTATAATCTTCATATGTAATGAAGATGTCCACCTTACCTCTGCCAATGTATTGCTTCAAATGGCTGCGAATTGCTGCCTCAAAGAAATTAAACTTCTTCGGCATCTTAATATTCAGGTCACAGTATCTGTGATTCACTGACTTCATCTCTATTACAATCTTACGTTCTTTCGTAATGCTCTCACTACGTCCGAAGCCTGTCATACTCTTTATCACTAGTTTCACCTGCTTTGCTTCAATTTAAACAATACAAGTTATTATATCAAAGCCACTAACAAAATGCAAGTAAAATACCTCTACAAGTCGCACTAAATAACAGCAATAATATAAGCTGCCACACAAGACTCCAGCTTTCCGCACATCCTTCCCGATATACGATTTGCATTGCCTCATATGACAGCTTTCTATATCATTCTTATAGTTCGCAGTATGCTTTGTGCCTTGCTCCCTATTATAGATTCGGTATCTTGCGATACTGATTCTATATTATGCTAATCCTTTTTCCTCTAACCAGTCGTATGGAAGGACTTTGCCCTGTTTCTTCGCAATACCTTTGAAGTGGAACGATACAATCGTTGCTGCAGTGAAGATCACGGTAAGAATCACCAATACCTTTACGGACGTCGCAATGCTTTCCCCTCCACAGATTGTGCTTCGGAACGCATTTACCGTATAAGTAAATGGTACCAGATCGTGAATCTTAGATACAAAACTTGGTGAAAGTTCTACCGGATAAGTTCCGGCTGATCCTGCAAGCTGAACCACCATAAATACCAGCATTAAAAAACTACCAACCTTACCTAACCATATATTGAAGAAATACATGATTGAAGTAAATGTTACTGCAGTCAGACAGGCAAATGCCACCGTCTTACCAAATTCCACCGGATGGAAACCTGCTAACTTGTTAAGTGCTAAGATCAGAATTGCACCCTGTAAGATTGCTACCGGATACAATACTGTTGCCTTACTTGCCCACCATGCAAGCCCTGATTTCAATTCACCCTTAAATGACATCAAAGGATAGATCAGACAGAATGCAAGGCATCCAACCCAAAGACCAACTGACATCATGTATGGTGCCATTGCATGGCCGTTATTCTCTACTTTTGTAATCTTTGTCTCTTTATCTTCTACCGGCTCAGCAAACATCTCATATGTTTCATTATTGGTATTAATCTCTTTGACTTCATCCGCACCGTCTTTAATTCCGTCATGCAACTCCTTTGCACCGTCCTGCAATTTAGTCATACCATCTGTCAGATCCAAAGAACCATCATATAACTTTGTAGAACCATCTGCAATCTGTGTTGCACCACTTGATAACTGGCTAACACCACTGATCAAAGTCTTATTATTCGCTGTCAACTGTTTGGTTCCGGTAAGCAAGCTCGCTGCTCCTGTATTTAACTGGGTCGCACCTGTTGCCAGACTCTGAATTCCTTCCGTTACCGCCGGCGTATTTGTCTTTAATGCAGCCGCTCCCTGTGTCAATTTGGTATCATTAGCTGTTAATGTTGCAAATCCGGCATTTAATGCTTTAATACCTGCTGCCGCTGTTGGAAATGCCGTCGTTGCAGTCTCTAACTGCTGTAACCCGGCTGATACCTGCTTGGCTCCTGCCTCTAAAGCAGCTGCTCCGGTATATGCCGTTTTCAGACCTTCATTTAACGCTGTCATAGAAGCTGCAGGATTTGCAGCGGACAACGTCGTTGCTCCAGCATTTAAACCATCAATGGCAGGCTGTAAGCTGGATGGTGCTGCTGCCAGTCCCGTTGCATACTGATTCAGACCGGCACCGATTACAGAGGCCTTTGAAGCCAATGTACTGACATCTACCTTGCTGGCAGAATCAATCGTACCCAGATTCTTCAAGGCAGACAATTCATCCTCCACATCCACACCTGCGGCCTTTGCTGCTTCTAATTTGCTGATTGCTTTCGCAATACTATTGTTTGCTGTATTAATCTTAGAATTTGCTGCATCAATTGCGGTATTGGCACCATTTAATGTCTGTGCACCACCATTCAACACTGTTGCACCCTGCGTTGCCAATGTTGCTGCTTCATCAATCTTACTGCTTGCACCGCTGATTCCATCACTTGCCTGCTGAATCGTACTTGCTGCTGTTGTGAGGTTTCCTGACAGATTACCAAGTGTACCTGCAGCACCTTCCACCTGCTTCTGCATCTGTCCAATTCCATCCTTCAAAGCAGTTGTTCCAGCTACTAAAGAAGTTTGCTTATCCGTTCCCTTTGTCACAGCCGTATTCAACTGACTGATACCATTTGATACATCACCAAGACTTTCTAACGGTGCCAACTGACTTGCTCCGGCAGCTAACTGTTCTGCACCACTTACATATGCAGTCACACCATCTGCCAATGTTGTTACACCATCCGTGTATGACTTTCCTTTTGTTGCTAATGTATCCGTACCATCCTTTAATGTCTTGGTTCCTTTTGATAATGTCTTAGCACCCTTGTTAATCTTAGAGGCACCATCGGTATAATCTTTCACACCTTTTCCTAACTTATCAGCACCATCTTTCAGATCTCCTGCTCCATCTGCTAATGTATTCAGATTCGTAGCAATCGTATCTGCTCCATCCGCTGCAGTATCAATTCCTTCTTTTAATTCTAAGGAACCGTCTGCCGCATCCTGCATACCGTCTCCAATCGTTCCGATCTGGTCAAATACCGTCTCGGAATATGTCTTCGTGACTTCAGCTGCTACACTTGTCTTAATCTTGGTAAGTGCCGTCTCACTCATCTTGGATGCAATATAATTCGTACCCGGATTCGTCTGATAAGTAAGCTGCATCTTCTTTGGATGCTCATCCATTAAGGTAGCTGCATTCTCTGAGAAATCTTCAGGAATGGTAATTACCATATAGAAGGTTCCATTCTTAAGTCCCTGCTCTGCCACATCTGCATCCACAAAGTTAAATGCAAGAGAGTCATTGTCTTTCAATTCATCAACAAGATCATCTCCAACCTGTAATGTCTTTCCCTCATATTCTACCGACTTGTCATGATTGACAACAGCAACCGGCAGATTCTCCACACTGCCATATGGATCCCACATAGACTTTAAGAATAAGCCTGCATAGATCAACGGAATCGCAATAATTGCAACTACCACAATCAGCATGAACTTATTATGCCATAGACTTTTCCATTCATTCTTAATCATCTGTCTTTCCTTCCTTCTTATTATATACTTCTGTGCATCATGCGCACCGCATATGACTTGCACAGTATAACACACAAAACACCGCTTGTTTGATTAATTCCAGCTTAACAAAGTCTAAATAATATATAAATCCTCGTTTACTAGAAATCTAATCGACTATTCGATATACACTTGTTTACTAGATTCCACCTCCAATAATAAACATACTGTTGATTTTTCTTTTCGTTTGTATTATACTGAACTTGATAAAACAAAACAACCGTTAATTACACTTCATTTTGATTATTTCTATACAATATTATTCATTATTGTTGATTATTTCACTTATATCATTTTATCAGGAAAGAGGATGACATTATGGCTGCGAAAGTAGACCGCAGAGTCCGCAAGACCCGTGCCCAATTACGTGCCGGACTAGCCCGACTCATGCAGAAAAAGAACATCCGTGAGATCACTGTCACGGAGTTAGTAGATGAAGTAGACATTAACCGCTCTACTTTCTACCTACATTATGAAGATATCTATCAGATGTTAGAAAGCATTGAACAAGAGATTATGGAAGAGATCCGGTTATCCATCACGTCCAATCCGATCGAACCTCTTACGAGTACCGACAAGGCACAATCCTTTTTGGTTCACATTTTCACTTACTTAGAGGAGAATCGTGAGATTTGTAAAGCTTTGCTTGGTCCACACGGAGATATGGCATTTGTAGAACAGACCGAAAAGCTGGTTGCAGAGACTGTATTTGAATCCCTTGCCAACCAGTTTCCTAAGACCACACCAGACCTGCTCTACACCTACTCCTTCTGTCTGACCGGACTCGTCGGAATGCTCAAGTCCTGGTTATCATCAGAATCACCGGAATCGCCACAGTATATGGCAGATCTGACGCACAAATTATTTACTAATATTACCCGTGATTTCTACACAGAATAGACTAAGAGCCCTTATACAAACATATAAGGGCTCTTAGTCTATTCACTGATCACGTTAATCTGGCACATCTTCATTGTCTCTAAGGCTGCATTATGCGTAGCCGGTGTTACACCTGCACAGCAGCTTGCATCCACTGTAATCTCCACTTCCGGGAATGTGGCTTTCAAGATCAGTGCATTGGATACCACGCAGATATCCGTACAAAGACCAACCATCTCAATCTCTTCAAAGGTTCTGTCATTCCAGTGCGTCCATCCAAAGGTTGGCTTATCAATATAGACAGCCCCATCTACCTCTAAGCCCTCTGCTATCTGCCAGCCCACCGTTCCTTCAATGCAATGTTCCACCGGAAGCTTCTTTCCCTCCGGTGTATTCAGATAATCTGTCTGATGTGTATCTCTGGTAAAGATGATCTCATCCCCTTGTTTCTGATACTCGGCAATCTTATTCTTTACCTTCTGCACAATATCCTGTGCTTCTTTTGTTCCCAATGATCCGGTAATGAAATCATTTTGCATATCGACTACGATCAGTGTCTTTCTCATAGTAACCTCCTCTATTCTCACATATTATTGTTTCATTCTCTATATGCATAAACTACTTTTTTATTGCATCTTCGGTCTGCACTTTGCAGTCAGATGCGGTACAATCACACGAAATACCTGAACATTCCGGCTCATCTGCTCCGTGATCACAAACTCCCTCTTTGTCTGGGTACGCATCAGAATCTGTAATGCCTCTACCTTCTCGGCTGTATCTGTCAGGATCGCTGCTTTACCATCACCCATGATACTTGCATAGAACGCTCCGTAATTACACGGAATATCTCCACCGCTTGCATCCTCTACATCCGTCTCAATCTCAATAAACACTTGTGGATTCTTCACTAGAATATCACATTTTCTTCCTTCTTTTGCTCCATGCATATACAGCGTCAATACACCATTCTTATATTGATATCCGTAATGCATTGGCACCACATATGGTCTTCCTTCATCCACCATCCCGATATGTACAATCTGTGCTTTTTCCAATATCTCACGAATCTTGCCGGCATCCGTCACTTCCCGATCTGCTCTTCTCATGTATCTGTACCTCTTTCTTCAACATAAATGAAATTAATATTCTCTCAAATACACAAAAGGACAGAATACACCTTCTCTGAGCGTCTCTGTCCTATTGCATTATATCGAAATCCATTACCCTCGTCAAGATAAACACATTACAATGCCTTCTCATAGCACCACCAGTCATGGTCATAACCAGACCATTCTCCACGGTTATTGAATCCAAGTGGTTCATATGCCCGCAGTGCCCGTTCATTCGTCTTCGATACCAGAAAATGTACACTCCGATATCCTCTCTTTGTCAGTTCCTTCATTCCACACTGTAGCAACTGCTTTGCAATTCCCTGATTCTGATAAGACTCTTTCACAACCAGTCTGGCAAGCTCTGCTCCCGGCTGTAATGATGTTGTCCAGCAAGGCAGCTTTTCTACAATCGCATCCGCATCTACTGCAATTGCACCGGCAATCTCCCCGTCCTCCGTTTTCAGGCAGAACAGATCTCCCCGTTCCCAATCTGCTCTGGTACACTCTGCATTCGGATATCCTTCATCCCAGGTACAGCCCGGACTGCCGATTGCACTTGTATATAATTCTCGAATCTCCTCTAAATCCTTCTCATTTGCACTTCGAAATACATAGCTTTTCATAATCTCTTCTCCTAATTCTACCTTTCCTCTTCTACAGCGTAAGTCGAGTTGGATGCGAAACATTTAAGTTGGGAAATCGGGTGTAAGGATATAACATATCATCGCAGGCACACTCGCGTTACGACTCGCACGCAGCAGTACTAGGCTCGAAAATACCTCGCCGAGTGCTGGCGTGCTCCACGTACCTGCTTATGAT
>Ga0129310_1000845_pt1 | contig 31755 bp, 34 predicted proteins | sample Go1ome_2_FD_94433 | JGI IMG/M metagenome (GOLD analysis project Ga0129310, IMG submission 94433) | Western lowland gorrila individual fecal microbial communities from Wisconsin, USA - Go1022A metagenome | ecosystem: Host-associated > Mammals > Digestive system > Large intestine > Fecal | place... | reverse complement strand
TCTTGTCATGACGATACCTCCTTTGATTCTTAAGTTTCGGTTGGCAGACCTACTCTTATTTTATCATAGGAGGTTCTTTTTTTCTACCCATAGCTAAAGCTTTTTTGAACCCCCGGCAGAGCCGGGGGTTTTCGTTATACAAAAAATTCGGGCAGCAGTCACCTGCCGCCCGACTGATATCACCTTATCAGAAATTTGCACCGTTCCAGCCCCAGTCAGCTGTTTCGGCATAGCTGACATATATCCTCGATGGGCTGATACCCAGTTCGTCGCCCAGTATCTCGGATATCTTGCCTGTCAGCTTGTTCTTTGCAGACCTGTCAGCGCTTCCGTAGATGCTCACCTGCACCATAGCGGCAGGATCGGCAGTACCCTTGAAATACAGCTTGAATTCAGGCTCGATGCCCACCATCAGCCAGCTTTCGGACTTACCCGGTATGGCAGTTATTGCCTGTCCCATAGCGGTCTTGATGACCTCTTCCTCAGCGGAAGTAACTGCAACATTTGTCTTGATGTCAATGAATGGCATGATCTATTCCTCCTTTATAATGACCCTCAGCGGGGTATTTTCGTCTGTTATCTTATGTAGTAAACGTAATTTTCCTTGCGGGGCTTGTCGGCGGGGTAGTCGCCCTTGATGTGACCTATAACGCAGTGACCGATGCCCTCATAATCGCCTTCTATGCCCAGTTCTTTGAGGATAGCTTTGCATTCATCAGTCTCAAACTCCTCTTTTGCGCGGTGTATCCAACAGCTTCCCAATCCCTGGTCGTGGGCGGCAAGCATCAGGTTGCCCATGACAAGGCTTCCGTCATAAACGTACGTGGGAGCGCTCTTGTCTGCCAGAACTATCAGCACTGCGGGTGCGCCGTAAAACGGGTCAAAACTTTCGTCCTTGCCCATGAACTTTGCATTCATAACAGCCAGCTTATCCCTAAGCGCTTTGTTGGTAACAGCGATGATTATGGGCGACTGCCTGTTCATGCCTGTGGCGGCATAAGTTCTCGCCTTGACTATCTCGGCTATCTGCTCATCAGTGGGCATCTCATCGGTGAAAGCCCTCACGCTTCGTCTTGTTACCATGTTTTCGATAACTTTGCTCATTATAAGTCCTCCTTTTTATCCCCGAAATATCGGGGGCTTTTTTATTCCGCGAACAGCTGTACCCTGCCGTTCCCGACTATGACTACCTCATTGTGCGGGTGGTTGAGATCGAGGTTCGTGTTTATGACATATATCTTTGCGCCGCTCTCATTTCCGTCCCAGATCACAAACATCTTCCCAACTTCAACGTGTGAGCCTGATGTATCTGTCTTGACCGCGAGTTCAGTTTCATAACCTGCGGGGTCAAAACTTTCGTCTGTCTGATATTCCTCCAGCGGTATGATATATTTCGCCCGCTCTTTGCCGAATTCTTCCCACTTTGCGCACTCTTCATCACTGCACTCAAAGCCTGCTGTGAAGCAGCCTGTACCCTGCATTATCGAGGGCGTATAATCCATGCGGCAGTTTTTGGCGCTGTCGGGCAGTTCTTTCGGGAACCATTCGGGCAAAGTCGAAGTATGGCGCATCTCCACGTAGCTTCTTTCAAACTGGTAGCGCCAGCCGCCTGTTTTCGCCATAGACAGGAAAGGAAAGAGGTTCATCAGCCCCGCCGCCAGCACGAAAATTATTATCCGCTTGGTATTCTCCTGCCAGTCTGTGATGCCTTTTTTGCGCTTTGATCTCATCATCAACAGCCAGACGATCCCCAGCACCGCCAGCGCATAGCCTGTGCTTGCACCAAACAATATTATGAGAAGCACCGCAAGCATCATCACCACCGCGATGAACACCGTTTCAACGATATAACTTTTTGTCCCTTTTATGCTTTTGTTCTCTTCATTCATATCTTTTTCCCCGCTGTTTACTTTTTCTGCGACTTGAATATAACGCCGACCACCTTAGGTCCTGCGTTAACTGCCACCTCAGAACCTATACGGTAGGTATCAGCGGGCGGGTAGCCGACTTTCTTTGTCATAGCCTGCACCATTTCATCGCGCACAGCTTCATCACTGCCGTAAACTATGCAGTAGGGTGTCTTCGGTATCTGTTCACCGACTGTCAGTTCGAGTATCTTCGGCACAAGCGCTTTGTCGCCGCGCACCTTTGACTCGGTGGTGATGCTGTTATGCTGTATGCGCGATACAGGTCTGAGACCCATTATCTCGCCCACAAAAGCCGCCGCCGCAGGTATCCTGCCCGACTTTTTCGCATACTGTAACGAATACATGCCGAAGAATATCACGCAGTTATCCACCCAGTCGCGGATAAAACTCTCTATCTCGCTGACAGATGCGCCTTTCTGCGCCTTTTTAGCGGCTTCCACCACCGCATAGCCGTAACCGCCCGTGTAGCCCTTGCCGTCTATGTTGATTATATTGAACTTGCCCTTAGCTTCGGGAATCTCTTCAAAAAGCTGTTCTGCCGCCATTACAGCGTTATTGTAGGTGGAAGAACCCTTTGAATTTATGCTGACATATATGACATCGGTGTACCCCTGCTTATACAGCGCCTTGAAATGCTCGGTAAATTCAAAGACAGTTATCTGCGAGGTAATGGGTATGCCGTCATACTCGTCCATCATCTTATAGAACTTTTCGTTGTCGAAATCGACACGGCTGGTGTAGCTGTTATCACCCAGCGCCACCTTGAACGATACCACATGTATATCGTACTTCTTTTCGTTCTCAGCAGATATATCACTTGCTGAGTCGGTCATTATCTTGATCTTTGACATCTTAGTTTTCCTCCTGAATATTCATTTTACTTTCTATATAACGCTTTAACTGCGAAAACTTGCTGTTCTCCGTCTGCTTTTGCAGATAATTCGGGTCTTTTAGTATCGCTTCAAAGTCTATATCCAGATTGCCGCCAAAAACATATTCCTTTTCACCATCACAGTGAAAAGATATGACTTCCGCATAATGCCTGTTCACCCCGTCGCGACCGCGCATCTCCCGCAACTCAGCATTTACCTCTATGCTTTTGATGCTTTCATAAGGTATAACTGTCTTTTTCAGCAGATAGCGGAATGTTACAGCGCGTTCATCGGCAGAAAAACTCGCCTTGCATGTATACAGTATGACAAGCATTATGGCAAAGACCAGAATAAAGAACAGCATGCCGATCATGGTGTCATCGATCAGCACAGCGATCATCAATGGAACGCCAAAGATGACCATTGTCCCCAAACAGCCCATGACCTGACCATCTTCCTTGCTTGCAAAATCGTAATTGTAGTTTTCTTTCATGCCATTTTACCCTCAATAAACGCTTTTAGCTGTGCGAACTTGCTGTTCTCCGCCTGCTTTTGCAGATAATTCGGGTCTTTTAGTATCTCTTCAAAGTCTGTTTTCAGCTTGTCTGCAAAAATATAGTCTTTGCCATCTGCACAGTGGAATGTTATGACTTCTGCATAATACTTGTACGCCCCACCGCCAATGCTTTCTTCACGGTACTCTGTTTTTAGATCTATGCTTTTGATACTTTCATAGTGTATCACCGTCTTTTTCAGCAGATAGCAGAATGTTACGGCATGGTCATCTGCGGTGAAATTTGCCTGTGTGGACATCGCAACAATGATCATTATGATGAGCGGAATGATTGCAAGAAAAATAAAAAGCACAGAGCCTACACTGTCGTCTATCTTTTCAGCGATAGAAATACATATAATAAACCATACGCACCATATCGGTGCTGCGCCGCACCCGAAAATGCTTCCACCGCCGTTTTTTGGAAAATCGTAATTGTAGTCTTCTTTCATGCCATTTTACCCTCAATAAACGCTTTCAGTCTTGAAAACTTGCTGTTCTCCGTCTGCTTTTGCAGATAATTCGGGTCTTTGAGTATCGCTTCAAAGTCTGTTTCCAGCTTGCCTGCGAAAGTATGGTCTTTGCCATCTGCACAGTGGAATGTTATGACTTCTGCATAATACTTGTTCACCCCGCCGCGAACGCGCTGTTCGCGGTACTCTGTCTTTAGATCTATGCTTTTGATGCTTTCATAAGGTATCACTGTCTTTTTCAGCAGATAGCGGAATGTCACGGCATGGTCATCGGCGGTGAAACTTGCCTGTGCGGACATCGCAACAATAATCACTATGATGAACGGGATAAATGCAAGAAAAGTGCCAAGCACAGAGCCTATTGCTTTGTCGCCTGTCTTTACAGCTATATACATACATATAATAAACCATACGCACCATATCAGTACTGCGCCGCACCCGAAAATACTTTCATCGCCGTCTTCGGGAAAATCGTAATTGTAGTTTTCTTTCATATCAGAGATACCTCTTGCTTTCGATGAAGTATTTCAGTCTTGAAAAGGCGCTGTTCGCCTTGTCCTCTGCGCTTACACCCGTTGAACCCTGTATATATGTCAGGCTTTTGCGGGAGGGTTCTACCATTCCCGCAAAGGAATGATCGCCGTCCTCGCAGTGGAAAGTTATTATCTCTGCAACGTATGAATATTCGTGTCTGTTGCGGCGGTATGTTCTTTTTTCGGTTTGTATGTCGATGCTTCTTATTGAAGAATATGGTATTTTCTTTCTGAATACTCTGCCGAATGTGACTGCGTTATCATCTGCGGTAAATACCGATGTCCAGAATGGGAACAGTGCGCAGTAAAACATTGCACCCAGACTTAAGATCATGTACAGGTCAAGGTTTTTGCCCGTCCTGTCAGAGTAGATTTTTAAAACACATGCTATCGCCAGAAAAACGATGCACGCAACAAGCAAAGGAGCCTTATTTCTGCTTATGGTATCTTTTTTGTATTTTTCTTTCATTTTGTTTCTCCTTTGGGTATGTCAGTCCCATGTATTTTTGGTAAGTTTTTCTTTAGCCTGTCCTATAATTTCATTTGTTCTTCGATGTAGCTTTTAAGCTGCGAAAAAGGGCTGACAGACCAATCGCCATTAAACATAGACATTTCTGAACCCGGCGAGCTGCATTCTCGTTCCGGGACCAGTACGCCCGCAAATCTATGATCGCCGTCCTCACAGTGGAAGGTGATCCACTCGACAAGTTTTGCATATCTTTTGTGGTTTTTCCTGCGTGTTTTCGTTGATCTGCAAATATCGATGCTTTTTATCGAAGAATACTCTATCCTCTTTTTGGAGAACTTGCCGAATGTTACAGCTTTGTCGTCAGCGGTAAAGGATCCTTGAAGATTTAAATATATGATCCAGCAGATAAATAACACGAGCGATATGGCAAGCAGCGTGAAGAATACCTTTGTTTCAATATCATCACGTTTGATAAATGCTATGATAAACAATGCTAACGAACCTAACATCAGTGCATCCGCCGGCTCAAAGTCTTTGTCCGATTCGTAACAGTATTTCTTTTTCATTTCTTGTCCTTTTCTTTTACTTTCAGTCCCAGGTATATTTTGTCAGCTTTCCCTCTCTGCCGAGATCGGGGTAATCCCACTGACGCAGTACCTCATAGGTCGCTATCGCCACCGAGTTTGAAAGGTTAAGGCTTCTCAGCGTGTTTCGCATGGGTATGCGCACGCATTCTTCGGGGTGTGCATACAGCAGTTCTTCGGGCAGACCCGCATCTTCTCTGCCGAAAACTATATAAACAGGCTTGTCTTGGGGGTATACCGCATCAGAGTGTACTTTTCTGCCCTTTGTGGTGAAGAAATAAAACTCGCCCTCGTTCTTCGCAAAGAAGTCCTCCAAGTTATCATAATAGTATATATCCAGTTTATCCCAGTAGTCAAGACCTGCGCGTTTCAGCTTTTTATCGTCTATCTCAAAGCCGAACGGTCTTACCATGTGCAGTGCCGCGCCCGTTACGGCGCAGGTGCGGGAGATGTTGCCTGTGTTCTGCGGTATGCGGGGTTCTACCAGCACAATGTTCAGCCTGTGTGCCCTTTTTGGCGAATTATCCTGCTTCATCATAGTATCGAATAATCGTCCAACTGCTGGTAGCTTGTAAGCCACGGCAGCTGACCCTCCAGCATAAGACCCTCAGTCCACGGCTGCTGATAGCTGTATGTTATCTTGACATTCAGTTCACTGAAAGCAGTCGCGCGGTTCATGGCTATGGGCAGGCTGTCGCCCTTTAACAGTGAACCTATCAGCACACTGGTGAAAATATCGCCCGTACCCGAATAGTGTGCGCCCCTTACATAGTCGTTGCGTATCTTCCAGAAGCTGTTCGTAGCCTTGTCATAGCCGATGGTGTGCATGCCGCCGCCCGCCAGATTTACGCTGGTTATGACAACGGTCTTAGCGCCCTGTTCGGAAAGCCTTACCAGCCACGACCTTGCATCGCTGCTGCCCAGCGGATTAGCGGGGTAGTCCTCACCCAGAAGTATCGCGGCTTCAGTGATATTCGGTGTGATTATATCTGCCACAGCCACCAGTTCACCCATGCGCTTGCAGAGTTCGCCCGTATATGTGGCATAGCTTTTGCCGTCATCACCCATCACAGGGTCAACGACTTTCAGCGCATCGGGGAAAGCAGAGAAAAATTCCAGACAATGGTCTATCTGCTCAGCCGAAGCCAGAAAACCGCTGTAAATGCAGTCAAAATGTGTACCCATGCGCTTGTAGTGTTCAAGGGCGGGGTGTATGAAATCGGTGAGGTCGCGAATAACGAACTCACTGTAACCCGTGTGGGCGCTCAGCACCGCCGTCGGTACAGGACAGACCTGCACCCCCATAGCGGAGAGTGTGGGGATTATAACTGTCAGCGAGCATCTGCCCAGCCCTGACAGGTCTTGTATAGCGGCAACTCTTTTGCAGCCATTCATTTTACTTACCTTCTTTTACTTATATTTGTGATTATCCCGCTGATACACCAAAATAAACGATGTTATATCGGGAAAGATAACATCAACTCAGTTTTTCCTCATTGATAAAGGTATTTTGCAGTGGTGTGCTAAAGGGATAGTCATATTTATATTTTGTCATACCGTTCACCGTCCTTTACAACGGCAGGTGACCTTTATTCATCTGTATCGTCCTTATCTTCAAACGTACTGTCAGTTTTCTCCTGTACTTTGAAGTATTCTTCCGCGCTCTGCCTCAGCAGTTTTTCGGCGGGGGCTTGCATTCTGACAAATTCCTGCTCGGCAGTTATCTCGTTGAAGCCTATCTTAAGGCGTATCGCCTGTTTGAGGTTGACGATCTCCACCTCGTCATGCACGCCGCCCGACTCACCGTCCAGCGACCATGCCAACGGCTGTTTGCTCTTTATAGTCAGTCTTGAAGTCTTGAAAGTCACAAAATGCGGACCTGTCAGCTTGTTTATGGCGGCATCTGCCAGTATACTGCTGAGTACTATGGGGTTGCCGGGTGTCCTTATAAGGCAGACCTCAAAAAGACCGTCATCATAGCAGACACCATGCTGAATGAAATTCTTCATGCCCGCGATGGACTGCGAGTTTGATATAAGCCCCAGCGCAAAACTGCCCTCGATAGTTTCGCCGTCATGTTCGATAACAAGGTCATAGCCGCGTATCTCATTAAGGCGGCGAAGCGCTTCAACAAGGTAAGCCGCGTGACCGAACTTGTTTTTATACTCCTGCGGAGTTTCGTATGACACCGCCGTAAAAGCGCCGAAAGCCGCCACATAGACAAAATTTGTGTCGCCGTTGAACAGACCGATGTCATAGTCAAAGAAAACGCCGTGTGCGACAGCGTTGGCGCACTCAACGGGATTGCGGGGCAGTCCCAGTGACATTGCGACATCGTTGGTAGAACCTGCGGGTATATATCCCAGCGGGACTTTCTTATCAAGCCCTATCATAGCAGATACCGCCTCACTGAGAGTGCCGTCACCGCCGCTGGCTACCACAAGATCGTAACTGCCTGCTTCCTCATGCAGTTTTCGCCCGCCGTCACCTGCATATTGTGTGGGGTAAACGGTAACGTCATAGCCCTCTTTGGTGAATATATCTATTATATTGAAAAGTTCGTTCTTTATCTGCCCTTTTCCCGCAAAAGGATTGAACACAAAAAGCAGTTTTTTCATTATATCCCTCCATCTTATAGAAAATCAAATGTTGAATGTGATGAAAATGTCGGCACTTTTATTGTGCGGATATACCTATTTAGATTTTAACACTAACAGCCTCCATTGTCAAGAGAATATCTGTTAATAACGCGGGGTGATTTCGCGGCAGGATTTTCACCGAATGCCTATATTTTTCACAGAAGTTTCACCGCCTGCTTTAGGTTGGTTTAAGTCAGGTGCGGTATACTTTAGTCAACATAAAGAAAGCGAGGTAAGACCTTATGAAAAAGACTAATATTTACGCAGCTATGATAGCAATAACAATGGTACTCTCTCTGACATCATGCGCAGAGTCGGCAGTAAGCAGTGACAACACAGCAGAAACAACAACAAAGACAACAGCCGACCTTTCCGCCAAAACAGTCTCGGGCGAAAAAGTCGCGGCAGGCGATACTGAGAACGCTGATACCGAGATAAAGTCAGCATTCACCGATGACGGTGACAGCTTAGACATCGTATCAGCATCATTTGAGGGCAGCACATCGGGTATGCTCGACACTGCTGACATGTTCAGCGAAAGAGATCTCGAACAGACAGCCGATCTCTCTGAGGCTGACTATATCACCGTCAGCAGCAATGACACCATAAGCATAACAGACGGCGGCGTTTATGTGATAAGCGGTTCGGCTGAAAACTGCACCATCAGGGTAGAGGCTGACAGTCAGGAGAAAGTTCAGCTGGTGCTGGACGGTGTTTCCATCACCAACGAAGACTTTCCCGCGATTTACGTTGTAAGTGCCGACAAGTGCTTCATCACCACCGCTGAAGGCAGTGAGAACACCCTCTCGGTAACAGGCAGTTTTACCGCTGATGCTGACACCAACACCGATGCAGTCATATTCTCAAAGGACGACATCGTGTTCAACGGTATGGGCGTGCTGAACATCTCTTCGGCATACGGCAACGGCATATCAGGCAAGGACGATGTAAAGTTCACAGGCGGCAGCTACAATATCACCTCAGCCCTTGATGCTGTAGAAGCCAACGACTCCATAAGGATATGCGGCGGCACATTCGATATTATTTCAGGCAAAGACGGTCTGCACAGCGAGAATGACGAGGACGACTCACAGGGCTATATCTACATAGCGGGCGGCACATTCTCGATAGATGCAAAGAGCGATGCTGTACAGGCAACGACCATCGCGCAGATAGACGGCGGAAGTTTCGACATGACCGCAAGCGAGGGCATAGAAGCTACCTACGTGCAGATAAATGACGGCACCATAAACATAACCGCATCTGATGACGGCATAAACGCCACAAGCAAAAGTACCGCATACGATGTTGCGATAGAGTTCAACGGCGGCTATACCACGATAGTCATGGGTCAGGGCGACACCGACGGCGTTGATGCCAACGGTTCGGTAATAGTAAACGGCGGCACTATTGATGTTACCGCACAGATGTCCTCTTTCGACTATGACGGCACTGCCGAATTCAACGGCGGTACTATAATCGTCAACGGTGAAGAGGTAAGCGAGATACCCGTTTCAATGATGGGCGGCGGAATGGGCGGTCACGGCGGCATGATGGGCGGCGAGATGCAGGAAGGTATGCAAGGCGGCATGCGCGGCGGCAGACGCGGCGAAATGTTCTCGATGACATAATTATGCAGATGATTTTCTCCCATATATAGATAAAAAGCGCAGTCGGGACATATCTTCCCGACTGCGCTTTATCTTTGATCGCATAAAAAAACCGCCCCAACTATTGTCGGAACGGTCTTCAAGCAATAAAATCAAATTATATAATTATCAGCTTACAATGCCATGCTTTACTCTGTCTTCAACTTCCTGACGCTTGGCATCATTGAAGCGGTCAAGTGTGCCGACCAGATAACCTGTTATTCTCCTTATCCTCTGAAAAGGAACTGCCGAGAAGTGATACTCGACATCAGCATAGTCACCGTCAAGTGAGATATCGATGGAGTCTATAGCCTTACCGGGATAAAGGTCATGCGCCCTTGATACATATGCCTGCTTCTCTTCCTCACTGAGGACACCGTTTTTAACGTTTACGCTTATCATAGTATTTTCCTCTCACTTTCATCATGTTGTATTGCGTATATTATAATAACACAAGATATAGTATTTGTCAAGCGATTTGGTAATTAATGTTGCACAATAACACGCTGTTTTTTTTGGAACACCTCACAAAGGGCGGTTCATATTTTACGGTGTTTTGTTTAGCTGAACCATCTGCATGACCGCACTGTCGGGCTAAGACAAACATTGTTAAAAATCGGACGATAATAATATTCAGGCGTTTTTTTGCGGCAGGTCGGACGGAATGTAAAATAAGGTGTCCTTCACTCCATATACAGCGGCAAAACGCCCTGTCTGCGGGGCTTCATGCTTCTCCGCCCACCTGAACACGCGCTTATATCCGAGTATCCGACCACTATATATAGTGCATTAAGTGTACATACAGCAAAGCACCCCCGAAAAACGGAGGTGCTTTTTTTGTGTGACCACTGCAAAACTCCGAAGAGTTCCGCATGTTAGTTTGCAAGACCCGATTTCTCGATACCTTCAACGAAGTATCTCTGGAGAAATACATACATTACCAGTATAGGTGTTATCGACAGCAGACAGCCTGCTTCCAGCCAAACGATTATCTGACGAACAGATACCGACTGACCATCGAACAACTGCTGTATCAGGTTGGTATTCAGGTTCTTCAGCATCAGTGCAACTGTGTCGTTGTTGGTGAAGAATGAACTGGATACATAGTAGTCATTCCAGTACCATACGATGGAGAACAGGAAAACTGTCAGGAAAGACTGCCTTGCGTTTGGTATCATTATCTTCACGTAGGTGTAAAGAGGTGAACAGCCGTCAAGGTAAGCCGCATCTTCCAGTTCCTTCGGCAGTCCTCTGAAGAACTGACGGAAGATGAAGATGAACAGACCTGCTCTGATACCGTTTGCGAACAGTGCGGGCAGATACATTGTCCACGGGCTGTTTATCAGCGAAGCGGACTTGCCCAGCGTGAACAGCTTTGCTAAGAATTCAGGCTTGAAGTGCGCAAACTGCATGTACAGAGGTATGGTGGTTATCTGAGGCGGAACGACGATCATCATTATAACGATGCCGAACAGTATGTTCTTGCCCTTGAACTTGAATCTCGCAAAGCCGTAGCCTGTTATCGAACAGGTCACGACCTGCAATATAGAAGCCACCAGATTGAGGATTATGGTGTTTATAAGGGTCTTATCGAACTTCATAACGCCCCATGTCTGCTTAACATTATCCATTGTGAAACTCTTTGGGATCCAGATGATAGAGGGGTCGTTCATCTGCTCACTGGGTCTGAATGCTGTTGACAGCATAAAGATCAGAGGATAGAGAATGATGAAACACAGACCAAACAATATCAGAAATCTGAAAACAGGCCAAACAGCACTGATAGCCCTCTGTCTTCTGTTGTACTTGATCTGCTCAGGGGTCAGGAACTTTTCGATACCGATCTCTTTCATGCGTCTTTGACGCGCTTTAGCAGCCGCTTTACGTTCCTTTTCAAACTGCTTTTCTTCTTTTTTAGTCGCCACTTCTATCCCCCCTTTTACTCAACTTCGTAGTAGATGACCTTGTTCAGTATGGCAACGATGATCGCAAGGCAAACACCGATTATCGCGAAGTAAGCCCACGCCATTGCCGCCGAATAGCCGTGATCCCAGTTGGTAGACTTGTTAAGAACTATGGTCATTACCTTGTTGCCTGGGTCAACGAACGAGTCAACTACAGTGTAAACAACGCTTGCGAGTATCATCGGGCTGATCGTAGGAAGTGTGATCTTCCAGAAAAATTCCCATGATGTTGCGCCCTCCATCTGCGCCGCTTCCTTAGAGGCGGGCGAGATGCCCTGGAGAGCTGCCAATATCAGAAGTATCTGTATACCCGAGTTCCACACCAGATTGAAGATGTCGGTGGTCAGCGAATTGATGATGCTCGACAGCTTGTCACTGATGTTATATATGCCTAAGAAATTCAGCAGCTGGTCAACGAGGTTAGCCTCGAACATTGTGCTGAACTGCTCGGAACCGCCCGAGTAGCCGCCTGTGCTCATGTTACCGTTTATGATATCCATTACAGGACCCGTCGCGATGATAACAGGCAGGAAGAATACCGCTCTCGCGAAAGTTCTTCCCTTGAACTTCTGGTTAAGTACAAGTGCTATGAATATGGAGAATATGATTATCAGAGGAGTCCTCAGCGCGGTGTTTTTAAGCATATCCACCAGCGCCAGCGAATAGTCCTGATCCTTACGGAAGGCATTCACATAGTTCTTCCAGCCGATATATTTCATCTCCATGCCGCCGGGCTGTACGTGAGTTTCATTGAACGAGTAGATGATCGAAACGATCAGCGGGTATATGAAAAAGTATAAAGTACCCAGTGCCCACAGTGCAATAAATCCGTAGCCGTACAGACCTTTTCTCTTTTCATAGGAGAGTCTGTGCTTTTTCTCCGCCTTTGCAGGCGCTGCAGCGGTAGTGGTCTTTTCAGTATCGCTCATTATCTCAGACCTCCTTCAATACAGTTTTCTATGCTGACGCTTCTGCCATCGACCGATGCTGTAGCATCTTCCTTGTTGATGACTACCACAACATCCTTCTGACCATCTTTGGAATATGTTGTGGTGAACTCATTGCCGTCAGCGCTTACCTCGTACTTGCTGATGGTGTAGTCGCCCAGACCGCTCAGCAGTTCGTTTTCAGCCTTGAACTGGTTAGCCGCAGCATCAGTCCAGCCCTTGTAGTTGGTATAATACAGCTTGTTGTAGTCTGTATCCTGCAAAACATCGCTGTCTGCATAAGTGAAATCGTAGTGTATCTGCGAACCCGAAGCCAGCGCCAGCATGAATGTTTCATCAGTGTTGGAACTCTTGTTGATAGCGCTTGAAGAGTAAGGCAGATAGCCGTGAAGCACCATCTGATAGAACGGAATGTCGAAATCTGTCAGGTCAAATCCGCTTGACGATACGGGCACGCCTGTTACCGTAGAAACATAAGGCAGAACGTAAGCGTTAGCCTCATCAGCTATCAGTGAACCGATGGAAGACTGTGCTTTCTGATAGTTCTCGACCACAGTGTTCATGGTCTTGTTTCTGGAGTAGGTGTCCTTTCTGGTGTAGTCGCCCACCAGTCTTGACGAGAACATACCGAAGCCTGCGTTCTTAACGCCCTTGTCACTGAAACTCTCGGTTATCTCTTCAAAGGTGTCCTGATACTTGCTGGGTGACAGCAGTGCAGGCGCAACGCCCTTCTGTGCAACGCCGAAGGACAGGCTGTAGGAAGACTGTCTTGAATAAGCATTGGATATCCTTATGGCTGTACTGGTCAATGTCCAGTAGCCTGCGCTCGACTTGTTCATGGTGAAGTTGTTGAGCGATGGGTAAACAGTAACGCCGTCAGTACCCATGAAGTCCAGCATATCGCCCTTGCCGCCCAGTGTGCCCGAAGGCTTGAAGCCTGTGGAGATATTGCCCTTGATAGCGGCATTTGTCCAGTCGTTGTAGTTTACTGTGAAACCGCTGACGCCCTTGCCTTTAAGTTTGTCAACTATCTCACCTGCCTGATCGAAGCCTGTTATCTCAGTCTTCAGGTTGAAAGGCAGACCCAGTATCGAAGTTCTCTTCAGCACGCCGCCGTACATATCGAGGTACAGCTGGTTATTTGGTGAAGCCTGCTGTTTCAGACCCTTTTCGTTTATCAGGTAATTTCTGTAGACCTCAGCGCAGTCAGCGTAATTCACCATACCGCCGTCCTTTGAAGCAACGGGGTAGTAGTGTATGCCGAAGCGGTCGGTCTTGATACCGTCTTTCTCGAAAACGTTCAGCTTGTTGGCACTGTCGCCGCTCATAAAGAACGCATCTGACGAACGAGTTTCAAACTCAAAGTAGCAGTTGTTGTATACCTGCTTGTTCTGACCGCTGACCTGTGCCCTTGCATAGACATTTGAGTCACCGTCAGTAGCTATGGCAACGATTCCGCTGTCGCCGTATACAGTGCTGAGTACGGGCAGATAAGCCTGCTCGGTAACTCTCGGCGCGGTCAGGGGTACCATTGTGTAATCTCTGCCGTATACCTGCTGTACGTAGTCGGGGTAGTTGCCCTTGCCGTTGTTGTAGTTGATGACAGCGCCGCTACCATCGGGGATTATCATGTAACCCTCAGTGGGGTTGCCCTCATAATCGACCGAAGGTGCTGCCGCAAAATAGGGGCAAAGCTGTAGCTTTGTCAGTATCTTGCCGTCAACGGTCGAGATATTGTCCTCTTTTATCTCTGCGGTATCGACATACACATAAAGGCTGTCTTCACAGAGTTCATAGTGGACATCGAACTCAACACCCTCTGAGTTGTAGTCATAGTGTATGACTGCGCCCTTGTCGTTGGTCTTCCACTTTACCTTCGCCTTGTTGGAGTAAACAGGTGCAGCGGACTCAGTCCTCTTCTCCTGTCTGAGGTCACCGACCTTGATAGCACAGCTGGAAGCTATCTGCTTTCTCAGCGCTGTCTTCATCATGTCGCCCTTTTCGGGATCGACCACGATATCATCGGCATATACATTGATGGGCGAAGTCCACCAATAACTGTTTGTTTCCTTTACATAAAGACCGAGTCTTTCGTTCTCTTCGTCGCCGTAGAGAATGAATTTGTCGTTCTCGCTGAGTTTCTGCGCCATAGCAGCAGCCTGCTCATTGCTGATCTTATCGGGGAGTTTATCCTCGTCATCAGAGGTCACAGCGTCATCAGAAACCACTTCTTCAACAGTTTCCTCGACCGCCGCAGTATCCTCTTCGGCATCTGCCGAAGTTACTGCCATAGAACCCAGAGGCGTCAGCATTGCAAGACACAAACCAAAGACAACAGCTTTTTTATAACTTTTGTTTGCCATTTTTACACCACCGTTTCTAATTAGCCTCGGATCCTATACGCGATCTCAGTGTAGATCTGATATATGAATACATAAACCTGCTGGAACAGCGAGAGCAGCAGTATCGCCAAAAACAGTATCAGCAGCATAGCTACCAGTGTCAGCACCATCGAAATGAGGGTCTTGCCGAACGAATACTGGTGGCAGGCTCTCATCGCCTGTATCATCAGCACGATAGACCAGCCAAAGCCCAGATAAGTCAGTGCAGTGATCCATATGGACTCTTCCTGTACGAGGAAATTCGAGAAGATCACCTTTACCAGTGTGCATACTATAAAAGGTACCAGTGAATAAGCTGAATATATGCTTATCTTCCTGAAAGTGCCTTCGCCTTCCAGCAGTGTGCATATCGACCAGTTGCCGACGCACCATGTAAAGTAGTATACCACCGACTGGACTATCAGCGGAACAACGTTGAAGATCTTGACATAGTTGTTGTTGAACTGGAAGCCTGTCAGCTGTCTGTCAGCCACCATTGCAACGAACAGGAAGAAAACTATTATCAGGGCGATCTTCATTGAACCCTGTTTCTTCCATCTGAGGTCTTCAAAACCCTCGACCGGGTGGAAGATACAATGTTTCAACCAGCCTACAGGTGTAAATTCATACATAGTTTATCTTCCCCCCCTATTTCTTGACTTTTTGCCGTACAGTCTGCCTTTCAGCAGGTACTTGCCTTTCTTGTGCATCTTTGACAGCACGAACAGGAACACGATGATGACTGCCAGCACGATGATGATGAGAGTGAAGTTCTCTCTCAAGAACTCTTCTCTTGCGTACTTGAACGCCCTGTCGTAGTCGTCCTGATCGTAGGCAGTTTCAAAGTAATCCAGCGCCTTGCTGTACTCGCCCTCATTCAGGGCTGCCTTGCCAAGACCGATATACGCCATCGGGTAACCGCCATCTCTTGCGATAACGTTCTGCCAGATAGGTTTCGCTTCGGAATATCTGCCCTGGTCGTAAAGTTCAACAGCCTCGTGCATCAGTGCACCGAATGTTGTTTCGGAATAGATGGTAACATCGTTCTTTGAACCGTCTATTACGTAGATATTGTTGTTGTAAGCCTCGACCGCGTTTGGGTTCGAGAAACTGCCTCTCTGGTCGTTGGTAGAGTTCTTTGTACCAAAGATGCAGAGGAGTCTTGCATTTCTGTCATACTGGAAAACTCGTCCCGTTGAGAAATCCAGCACGTTTATCAGACCGTTGTCAGACACACAGATATCAGTCAGTCTGGTAGAATAGGTCTGGTTCTGTGTCGGGTCATACTCAGATGCGATATCACCGAACTTGTATTCATTGCCCGCTGAGTTGTCCCAGATGTTGTAGCCTGCGGGATTCAGCTTCTTTACAGCGTCCGTAGTGGTGTTGGCCGCTTCGGTAACGGTGTAGATGAAGCCGCCGTCGTCGATATCGAAGTTTGCATACTCAACAGGTACATTTCTTGTCATACCTGAGATCTGCTCGTTCGATGCGAACTTTCTCCAGAGTTTCTGTGCGATAACGGCAGCTGTTACCTCAACTCGGTTAGCGCCGTAGTAACCCTGGAACTTGCCCGAACGGTTGAACTGCACCGCACCCTGATTGACAGAGGTACAAACTGCATACACGTTCTCGGCAAAGTCTGCAACGACCTTAGATGGGTTGAAAGTTTCTACTGTGTAAAGGTCGGTATCAGGTCTTGTATACTCCTTGACGATCTCCAGTTCGGTATCAGACTTTACCTTAGCCTTTACGACTCTTGAATTTTCATAGTCTGCGATGTAGATGTAAAGGGGCTTGTCATCATACAGACTTCTCTTTACATACACACCCGACGGGGAAGCGAATCGGCTTCCGTCGGACAGTTCTGCGTAAGCACCTATGATATTGAGCTGGTCATCAAGTCTGAGGATACGGTTATTGTCGGTATCCGCTATCCAGAACTCTTTCTCATCGGGGTCGAAGTACATGTCCTTTGGGTTTGACAGCCTTGCCGATGCAGTTTCACTTAGAAACAGCGGGTCGGCAGGGTCGGACAGCCTGCTCAGTCCCATGTCATAGCCTGTAACTGTCTTGTCGATACGGTAAGCGTTCTGCGAGGGTATCGAGTCGTTCCAGGTATCGTAGATGTAGGACTTGTAAGGCTCAGCTGCGAAGGCGTCCAGCGTCATCGACATAGCGGCGACTGCTGCCAGCCCTGCGCAGAGAATTTTCTTAAAAGAATTTTTTATTCTCAACACTACTTATCACCTTTTTCCTTTTCATGTCTTTTGTCGGATACTTATCAATCCTTCATACCTGAGTTCGCCATAGTTTCCATAACGTTGCCCTGAGCGACAAGGAATACCAGCAGCGGAGGAATGAGCAGTACAACGCTCGATGCGAAGGTAACACCCTGACGGGCAAGACCTGCCGCAGATATCTGCTGTACTACAGTAGGTAGTGTTTTGAGTTCTTCTGAGTATGTCAGTGCGCCGCCCTGCATGTTCCATGCGCCCTGGAATGCAAAAATGATAAGCGTCATAAGAGCGGGCTTTGAGTTGGGAACGACTATCTGCCAGCATATCCTGAAAAGGCTCGCACCATCGACCTTTGCAGCCTCTACCATAGCGTCGTGTATGGTAGACATCGACTGACGCATCAGGTACAGACCGATCGAAGTGGAGATGCTGGGGAGTATCAGTGCCCAGTAGGTATCAATCATGTGCAGCTTAGCCATTACCATGAACTGCATGATCCATGTAGCGTTTGAAGCAAACAGCAGCGCAAGCACGATGATCTGGTTGATGATCTTATCACCGGGGAACCTGCACTTAGCCAGTACGAATGCCGCACAGCAGCACACGAAGAGGTTCGCAGCACAGATAACGATGGTGATGAAGAAGCTGTTGAAGATATATCTCGACAGCGGCACCTGCCATGAGTTCGCCGCAACTCTGAACATATCCGAGAAGTTTCTTCCCGTTGGGTTTATAACGTACAGCTTCGGCGGGAACACGAAAAGTTCTTCAACAGGCTTAAGTGACTGTATCACCGAATAGTACAGCGGGAATACCATGAATGCACCCAGAAGCACTAAGAATATGAAAATGCACACATCTCCTGCACGAGAGCCGTTGATAGGCTTCTTGTTCGCAGAAACTTTGAGCTTTTCGATAGACTGCTTTTTTCTTCTTCTAGCCATTTGAAATATTCCCCCCTTTTAATCAAGATACTTGCCAAGTATCCAGTTGACACCTTTATTGGCAAGAAGCATCGCAGCGAACAGCACGAAGCATATCGCAGACGAGTAGCCCATCTCATAACGTACCCAGCCGTAGTCGGTCGCGTGGTTCATTATGGTATGTGCTGCGTAGTCGGTCGAAGGCAGACCAACGAGGTTCTGACCTACCATACCAACTGTGAACGAAGTGGATATCTGCATAACAGCAGCGAACAGCAGCTGGGGTCCCATCGAGGGGATAGTGATCTTGAAAAGTTCCTGCCATCTGTTCTTGATGCCTTCGATAGCGCCAGCCTCGTACATCGACTTGTCGATATTCTGGAAGCCCGCACGTATCGCAAGGAAGCCTGCGCCCATCGACATCCACAGCTGCACGATGATAACGACTGTCAGTATGTACTTGGTATCAGTTATCCACTGTGCAGGAGATTTGAGTATACCCAGATCCATCAGCACAGCGTTCAGGTAACCGTAGGAGTCGCCCGAAAGTATCAGCTGCCATGTGACATATACCGATGTGGTCATCGAAGGTGCATAGAATACGAATGTGAAGAATGTTTTCAGGAATGCGTTCATCTCGTTTATCAGCCACGCTATCAGGAAGCTGAGAACGTAAGAGAACGGACCTGTGAAGATCGCGAATATCAGGGTATTTCTGACAGCGATCAGGAATACATCGTCGTTTACGAACAGTGTGTAAAAGTTCGACAGACCCACCCATTTGGGCATCTGTATCATGTTGAAGTTTGTAAAGCCCATAGGCAGGGACATTACAACGGGTACTACCGTGAAGATGATAAAGAAGATCATGAAAGGAATGAGCATGAAGTAGCAGCCCTTATTCGCCTTCATCATGTGCCAGGTATAAGCCCCTCTGCCCTGTTTGTTCATAGGGCCTTGTGTTTTTTTAGCCATAACACACTCTCCTTTCCTTAGTCTAAACCGAGGTCTTCACGCTTACGTGTGATCTCGTCGTTGATATCCTTGTTGTACCAGAACAGGGTATCTCTTGCATTCTCGTTGTCGTTTACGACACTTCTGAATGCGTTCATTACGTTTCTTGTTACGCCGTAAGAAGCGGGGATTATCGGTATCTCTACCTGTGCATTCATCTGATCCAGCAGCAGGTCAGCTTCCTTTGTAGTCCATGACAGACCTCTCAGAGCCTCCTGGTTAGCAGTGGAGTAACGACCCATAGGACCGAGTACAGATTCGATGTTGTTGCCGTACTTCATCTGTGTATCAGCACCTGTGAACCACTTGATGAAGTCCCATGCAGCCTGATGGTCGGGCGCCTTTTTGAAGATAACGCAGCACTGACCCTCAGAGTTTGCAGCGTGGTTGAGGTTGCCGTTCTCGTCAAAAGTACCGGGAACTGCCCTGAACGACCAGCAGCCCTTTATTTCAGGTGCCGCAGCAGTCAGCTGGTTATAGAACGAGTAGTCGTTGACCAGTACAGGCATGTCGCCCTGTCTGAAACGAGTGAATGCGTCATAAGTCTGTTCAAAACTGTATGTGGTATAGAACTTTGTCCAGGTATCGAAAGCGTTGATAGCTTCCTGAGTATCAAAAGTAGTTTTCTTCTGGTCGGCAGTGTAGTAGTTAAGACCCTGCTGAAGCACCATCATAGCGAAAGTGTTGCCGTTCTCGGTAACAGCCGATACCATTGTAACGCCCGCACTTGCAGTCGCAGGAAGTCTAAGACCGACTTCGAGGTAGTTTCTCTGGAGAGTAGGCAGGCAGTTGATTATCCTGTCCCACGATACCAGATCATATTCGGGGTCGATGCCGTACTCTGCAAGTATATCCGATCTGTAGAACAGCATCGGGAAGTTCTGTGTGCAGGGCAGACCGTAAACGCCGCCGTCATAAGTATACAGAGTCATTATATTGGGTGCGAATCTCTGTATGGTTTCCTCATAATCGGGGAACTGTGTGATATCGACCAGCGTATCTCTTACCGCCAGCTGAATGGGGTAGTCGCCGCCCAGGAAGAGCGCCATATCAGGACCCTTGCCCGAGAATGTAGCCTCAGTGATACCGCCCTGTACCAGTTTGAGGTTGATCTTGGAATTTGAAGTCGCATTGTAGTCGCTGTCTATCAGTTCCTTGATAACTACCGCGTTATCACGGCCGAGAGTTATCCAGCACTCCTGTGCAGCTGCATCTTCATCGTTTGAAAGCGAGTTGTAGTCCTCAAAGAACGAGCCAATGAAAGACTGGAAGCCGTGACCTACAGTGCCGAAGAAAGAGGTGTCGCATTCAGAGAACGAAGTGTCATCCGAGCAAAGTTCGATCTTGTCAACCTCAAGAGGCTGCATCCTGTAAGTATTTATAAAGGTCGAAACCGCAGTAACGTTATCCTTGATCTGTCCCATCATTTCAGGGATTATATCAGGCTTCTTCACACATTTGTCAAGTACGATCGCCATTTTTTCCAGCGTTTCAGCCTCTGTTCCGCCTGAGCCTGAAAGACGCTCGATCTCTTTCTTCTCCTGTCTGAGCAGCTTTGCGTTGTACTCAAAGTCACCGAGAATATCGGGGATAGCAACATCTATCATGTAGTTGTTGTACTCATCGGGAGAAGGACCTGTGATCTGTCTGATCTGGCGGTAGTAGCTGTTGATGTCGAAAACAACATCGTCCAGTTCGCCCATGATCTCACCGATCTCACCGGGTACGGCTTCGAGAGTAAGCGTATTGGTGCCTGCCTCAAAGAAGTACAGCATGGGGTTGCCCGCCTTGTTTGAAGGTGATACAACGCTCCAGTCGGTGTCATAGTAGAACTTGATCTGCTCCGACTCCTTGTTGGGCACCTCGCCGTTTATGTACAGTCTTCTGTTCGAGTACATGCCTCGCATCTGATCCTGTCTGCCGAAGATGCCTATTTTATAGTAGCCCGCCTGAGGAACGTTGAACTCCCATGTGACAGACTGTGTTGACTGATTCCAGTTGTTGCCGCCGCCGATGGTATTATACCTTGTTTTGGTGGGGCTGTAACCCTTTGAACTTGAAGTCATGTAAGAAGTCTTGTCCGATGTGGGGTAAAGTGTTCTCGATGACTTGTAGTTCGCAGTTTCACCCTCAAGAGTTATCATCTGCCCTTTCAGCTGCGAAACATCGTTAGCCGAAGGTGACTCATACTCCTTAGGCTCTTTATAATTGTATACCTTGATATCGCCCAGCACGAACTGTGCCTTGTCCGAATCGATAGTCAGCACATGTTTGCCCTCAGTCATAAAGAACTGCAAAGGTTCATTGTACAGACCGTCAACATCGGCTACGGGCTTATCCATCTGCCACGACGGGAACTCCACCTGACCGGGACGCATATCGTTGCCCTTTGCGTCCTCGCCTATATCGCCGTCATTGACCCACACCTTATCAAGTGTGATACGCTGAGCTGTGCCGTAGGGGCTTTCACCGTCTATCAGCAGCGAGAACTCAATGTCATTGGTAGTGCCCGGCAGTGCATAGTAGGACATTTTCAGGTTGTATCTGCCGTCCTGCGGGATATCCACCTCGTAGGAAACAGAGCCCTGCTGGTTTGCCCAGTAAAGCACATCATCGACACCCTCAAAGCTGGTATCAGTACCCAGCACAAGGTCAGCACTGACCGAGTCGGGTATATAATCCGAGCCTTTTATGACTATCTCATCGATATTCGGTCTTGCGGTATCCTCATACTTCTCCAGATACTTGCTGTAAGAAGTCTGACGTATACTGTCAGTACCTGTCATCGATTCCGAGCTTTCGTCCTGGGTGTCCAGAGAGTTGTTTTGGTCTGCAAAAGCCGTCGGAACAAAGCAGCTGACACTCAGACTGAGCGCTACAGCAGAGCAAACAACACGCCTAAACATTGTGTTTTTCACTATTGAATCCACCCTTTCTCAAAATGTAGTGTGTGTAAAAAGCCTGAGATCCTCACTGTTTTCCGACCGCTCGTGTGTCATAAAAGTATACAGATCCCATTTATCTTAAGCCCGCAGGCTCAATGATCCTAATGATCTGAGGGAAACAGCATTATGCCGCCCCTCTCCTCGTCAAGTTCGACCTTTACCTTGCCGCCGCCCTTTATGCCCAGCGACTGCATGTACTCCTTAGGCAGCTGTAATCTGCCCGATCTGTCCAGCACCGCCAGTTCTTCGTGAACAGCGTCCCCCTCCGAGATGACTTCACCCATCTCGTTGAGTTCTTCGGCATATGACCGTTTTCTGATTATCTCCGAACTCGTGCGCCCGTCCCTTATGGCGACCACCCTGTCGATATGTTCAGCCAGTTTCAGGTCGTGTGTGACGATGACCACCGTCACGCCCTCGCTCTTGTTCAGTTCTTTGAAGATATCCAGTATCATCGCCGAAGTCTTGGTATCCACCGAACCCGTAGGCTCGTCCGCCAGCAGCAGCTTGGGGTCATTCGCCATAGCTATCGCTATCGCCACCCTCTGCTGTTCACCGCCCGACATCTGGTCGAGCCTGCTGTTCCTGCGCTTTTCCAGCCCCACTTTTTTCAGCAGTTCCAGTGCCCTTGCCCGTCTGCCTTTTTTGCCTTTCAGAAGCATCGGCAGTTCGACATTCTGCACCGCTGTCAGGTAAGGCACAAGGTTGCGCGCATTGTTCTGCCAGACAAACCCGACAGTATCGCGCTTATACGCCATATAGTCCTTATCAGTGAATTTCAGCATATCTTTGCCGTCTATCACCAGACTGCCCGCCGAAGGTCGGTCAAGACCGCCCAGCATGTTCAGCAGCGTAGATTTGCCGCTTCCCGAATTGCCGACTATAGCCATCAGTTCGCCCCGTTTTACATCAAGGTCGAGTCCCTGAAGCGCTACAGCCTCCACATCAGAAGTTTTATAGATTTTCACCAGGTTCTCACACCTGATCATATATTCACCATCATCGGGCTTTACAATAGTATCAGCATCAGTTTCAGCCAACTATCTCACCGTCCTCCAATGTGTAGACCTTGTCCGCAACGTCCATCATGCTGGGGTCGTGTGTGGTCATTATAATAGTCATGTTCTGCTTGGCTACAAGCTCTTTGAACAGCTTGACGATGTGCAGAGCAGTATTCGTATCAAGTTCGGCAGTAGGTTCATCAGCAAATATGAGTCTTGGCTCGTGGGCTATCGCCCTTGCGATAGCTACACGCTGCTGTTCACCGCCCGACATCTCGCTGGGTCGGTGGGTCATGCGCTTGTCAAGTCCCACAGCCGCCAGACATTCCCTTGTGCGTTCATCGCGCTTGTCGTAGGGGTACTTTGCCAGCCTTAGTCCGAAGCTGACATTCTCAAAGGCATTCATGCCCGACATCAGCGCCACCGACTGGAACACGAATGCCATATCGTGCCTGCGCAAATTATCCCGCGCACCCTCGGACAGCTTCGTGATATCCTTACCATCGAACATCACCTTGCCCTTTGTCGGGCGATCAAGTGCGCCGAGTATATTTATAAGAGTGGTCTTGCCGCTGCCGGAGCGTCCGCGCAGGACAGTCAGCTTGCCTTTTTCTATCTCGATATTGACATTTTTCAAAGCGGAAACCACGCTGCCGTCACCTATTTTGAAGTCACGGTACAGTTCTTCCGTCCTTAGTATCACATCCATTGGAGATCAGCCTCCCTCCCGAATGCGTCTGCTTCAGGCTAACGTTTTGTGCAATTTTCACATCTTGTGATATATTAATTATCCCGAACACAACATGCAGTGTTTGTGTACAATATGTTCAAAAAAGCAATTTGTTTAAAGTCGATTTTGCTTGAAATTTTATCAAAAATGGACAAAACCGCACACTATGCTATCATTCATTATAACAATTTACCGTCAGTTTGTCAAGCGGTAAAAACACCTTGAAATAGCATAATTTTGGCATTTTTCACAACTTTGTCTGTACCGCACAATTCGGATATTCGATTTTTGTGCATCTAGCCGAAAATTCGGCGTGTTTTTCGTCAGGTTTAACGATTACATTTTTTTAATTCACAATAATTTTTCAGACACTATTGTGTAAAATCACAACAATTTTTCACATGTCATTATATACAGCTAACACCCCCTTTTAATTATGTATAATCCATAAAATAGCAAAATTCCTTTTTCCTCCCAAAAAAGGCAGCATCGCGCTTTTGCGGTGCTGCCTTTCATATTGAAAATGTAATATATCCCCTACATCGTGACCAGTGCCGCGCCGCCCACAATGACGATAACGCCCAGCACTATCAGTATCGCGCCGCTGTTGCGTGACTTCCTCTCGTCCGTGTTGTCAGCTTCTTCGGCGGCTTCTTCATCAGCCTCTTCCGCCAGATAGTATTCATCGGGCTTTTTGGGGTCGTACTTTATTTTTATAGTATCGCCTTTGCTGTATCCGTCATCTGGTATAGTCTGAGTATACTCCTCACCGCCGACAGTATAGCTTATCGTCCATTCGGTGAACTCCCGTTCGCCTGTGCCGTTAAAATCGGGCAGAGTGGTCTTCTGCTGACTGACAAGTGTCGCAGTACCCTCAACGTAGGTGTCTTCTTCAATGACAGTTTCAACGCCCAGTGTCGGCATAAAGCTGTAGCCTTTCATCACCTTTATCCCGATATAGATTATCAGCACGCCCGTCACGATAAGCACTATGCCCACAATTCCGCCCGCGCCGCTGAACAGCCCGTCAAAAGCGTTTTTCTCTTCATCTGCCGCAAGTGACAGCAGTTTTGTAATTTCCATTTTATTGCTCCTTTAAAAGAGGATTTTCATATCCATACTTCACATAATTGTCGTTCAGTATGGTTATCAGTTTCGGATTTTTTATGCCGAAATGCAGTTTTATCGGCACTTCCGAACCATTGCGGTATATCATTAAAGTTTCTTTGACAAGGTCGCCCTGCGCATATTTATAACTTATTTTCTCCGCAGGTTCCATAAATGCTTTTAAACCGACTCTCGGCACACCCTGCGATGTGATATAAGTCGGTATCAGCGGCAGCATCGCAGTGACAGCCACACAAAACACAACAAATAGCGGCGCAGGTATACGACCATTAAAATAATTGTATATATAGTTGCTGACAATAAAAACAAAACATAAGACTTGGTGAATATTGACAGCAACCGTCTTTTTCTCTGTCTTTTTAATCAGCAGTATCAGCCGCACATCATCAACTATCAGAGGTACAGCCATGACCCCGATCACAACAGTAAGAATGATATCGAGCGTTTTCATTTTATTGCTCCTTTAAAAGAGGATTTTCATATCCATGCTTCACATAATTGTCGTTCAGTATGGTTATCAGTTTCGGATTTTTTATGCCGAAATGCAGTTTTATCGGCACTTCCGAACCGTTGCGGTATATCAGCAGAGTTTCTTTGAACCGACCACCCTGCGCATATTCATAGCTTACGCTGTCAGCAGGTTCAAAAGAGGCATCTTTAAGCCCTATCTTCGGCATTCCCTGCGGTGTGATGTAAATAGGTATCAGCGGAAGCATCGTGAAGGCAAAGACACAAAAAGCCGCATACAGCATCACAGAGATATTACCGCCAATAAAACTGCATGTTACACCAACGAGCAGAAAAAACTCCGGTAAAATGCTGAACAGGCTGAAAACCACAGCCTTTTTCTCTGCCTTTTTAATCAGCAGTATCAGCCGCACATCAACAACTATCATGGGCACAGCCATGACCCACAGCACAACGGCAAAGACGCTCTCAAGCGTTTTCATTGAAGTTCCCTCACATAAGCCAGTTCGAGGTCGCCGTCAACAAAGCCGAAGCCCACTGCGCGGAAGTTTTTCAGCATCTCAGCAAACTTGCCCTTTTCAAGGTAAGTCTTGACCATCTCGCGCACATCTTCGTGTATCTCTTCCCAGCCGCATTCTTTCTCCCAGTAATACAGGTCTTCACCTGTCGAATAGACCTCAAAGCAAGCCCATTCATCGTCCTGCGGGTCAAAGCGGTCGGAAGCTATCAGCTGTACGGTCCAGCCGTTGTCCTCCTCTTCGTAGATATTGAAGTTTACAGCCTGCGCATCGGCAGGCAGAGCATTTTCAAGTTTTTCATCGAGCCATGCGGCAAATTCTTCGTACATCTGTGTTCTCCTTTTATAAATTATTAATCGCGGGGTATCCTGTATCTTTCACTGTTCAGTTTACTGACATATGATCTCGGAGCAAGTACCACATAATGATCCTCAAACTCCCTGACAGTCACAGCGCCCGCAAGCCATGCACAATATCTGTTGACATAAACGTATTCCACCCCGCCATCGACCTCATGCTTTGCCTTTTTATACAGCGGGTGAACGAGGAATACCCTGTCAAGATCGACCTTACAGCCGTTTACCTTTTTTACTGAAAATTCGCTTTTTTCAGCCTGACTGCCGCAAAACAGCGCCATCGGGAAAACATAAAAGCAAATTGCGGGTATCAGGAAAAACAGAAAGCGTCCATCAAAAGACTTGTCATTTATAACAAGCACCGCCCCCACTATAAAAGCCAACATTCCTATCAGAGAGAAGTGTATAAGGTATCTTTTAAACGCTGTCATCTCATATTGCTCCTTTTGCATAGCGCCGATATGTCAGTGCGGCGGCATTTTCACTGAGTTTTATTATACCATATAAAGGCAGATTTTGCAAGGGGGCAAAAGCCGATAAAGACCGCCGCAAAAATTGACCGCACCCGCTGTTTTTTCATGCGCGAAATATCCGTGAATTCTTTTGTTTAAGGATTGACATTGAGGGGATATTGTTGTATAATTAACAATGTAGGTCAATATCTAACGGCGCGGCATGCTGACGTTCGGCGTTTGTGTGAAAAGTGTCCGTATCATTACTTAAAAGGAGTTTTTAACATGAAGAAGTCTGTAAGAAAAGCTATCATCGCAGGTAACTGGAAGATGAACAAGACCCGTCCCGAAGCTAAGGAACTGCTGGAAGCTATCAAGCCTCTCGTAGCTAATGCTGAGGGCAACGTTGAAGTCATCGCCTGCGTACCTTTCACCAACCTTGAAACTGCTGTAAACACCACCGCAGGTTCTAACGTTAAGGTAGGCGCTGAGAACGTTCACTTTGAGAAGAGCGGCGCTTTCACAGGTGAGATCTCTGCTGACATGCTGGTAGAGCTGGGCGTTGAGTACGTTGTTATCGGTCACAGCGAGAGAAGACAGTATTTCGGTGAAACTGACGAAACAGTAAACAAGAGAACTAAGGCTGCACTTGCCGCAGGTCTTAAGCCTATCGTTTGCGTTGGCGAACTGCTGTGGGAGCGTGAGTGCAACATCACTGAGGAAGTTATCGCTCGTCAGATAAAGCTGGATCTGTATGACGTTTCCGCTGAGGACGTTAAGAAGACTGTTATCGCTTATGAGCCTGTATGGGCTATCGGCACAGGCAAGACCGCTACCGCAGATCAGGCTGAGGAAGTTTGCGCATTCATCAGAGCAACTCTGGCTAAGATATATGATGAAGCTACCGCACAGGCTGTTACCATTCAGTACGGCGGTTCCATGAACGCAGGCAACGCTGCTGAACTGCTCTCTAAGGAGAACGTTGACGGCGGTCTGATAGGCGGCGCTTCCCTTAAGGCAGCTGACTTCAACACCATCGTACAGGCAGCTGTAAACGGCTAATATAATATAGAATTAAACCATATGCCGCTTTCGGGGGACGTATAAAGTCCCCCGAAAGTCACGGCATGTGAGAGAAAGGCAAATATCTTTTGGGGAAATCTTATCCTAAGGATAGTGATGCTGAATGAAGAGAAGTACACTGCTCAGACGACTGATGATATTATCCATCGTGTTTGAGGAGATATATTTCCTGCTGATAACAATAATCTACATTTTCAGACCCGCCTTTTATTCAAAGGCGCTGATATCGGTATTCGACCTTAATAGCGAGATACCGCCCAACAGCCCCGACACCGCGCTGGTGATAACACTCTACGGCGGCGTGGTGCTGTATTTCATACTTTGGTTCATTATGAAATTACTTATGGACACCGACTCAGACCCGCTGTTTATGGGCGTGGTAACATTTCTGGTGTTGCCTGTCAGTCAGGTGGTCTACATCTATATGTATCGCAGAACTCAAAGGATACTGATCCGTGAGGGTGAGGAAGCATTCGCATTCCATATGATGAATTTCACAGTGATGAAGTACTGCGGCTGGGCAAATATCGCGGCTTTCATCTTTTTGATGATGGCTTACGCGGTCGCAAGACAAAAACACGCCGACCTCGCATGAGTGCGGCATATAAACAGATAGAGATATAAAAATAAGATGGAGAATGCAAAATGAAAAAAACTATACTTTCTATTACAGCAGCTTGTCTGATGGCGCTGACCGCCTGCGGAAATGTCGAAAGCAAGACCCCCGCACAGGCTGAAAGCAAGACTGACCTTGACGGTGTTACCCTCTGGTATCGCAGTGACAGTTCACCCTACGGTTACGGACAGGAGTTATCAAACCCCGATGCTGTCGCACGGGCTGACGAGTTCATCAGAACAATGGCTGAAAGCGGTTCGGGCAAAGATAAAGCCATCGAAGCGCAGAACGACAAGGTGGGCGACTGGTTCGACATAAAGCTGTCTGACGGCAGGGAAGTCCATGAAAACCAAGGTGTCTTCACCATCGAAGGCATGTACTACACATGGGACGATGTCGAAAAATACGACCCCGATTTCAGGGCAGACTTCAAAAAAGCCCTTGCCCCCGATACAAAACGACTTATGAAAGAAGAGTGGGATCAGGCTGACGATGCTTACCGCGCTGTCAACCCCGACCCCGATACGCTGGACATCACTGCATTTGAGTGAGTTCGGCATAGCTTAAATCTTATTTGGTTTCGGTAATAGATGCCAACGGCATTTGTTATAAATAAGTATGCCGCTGCCCTTCATGCGCGGGTATGGGGCATAAACGAAAGGACAATTAAATATGAGCATGAAACTGGTACTTATCCGTCACGGCGAAAGCGAGTGGAACAAGGAGAACAAGTTCACAGGCTGGACAGATGTTGAGTTGAGCGAGGCAGGTGTGGAGGAAGCTAAGAAAGCAGGCAAGGTGCTGAAAGATGCAGGCTTTGATTTCGATGTATGCTATACCTCTTACCTCAAAAGGGCTATCCATACGCTCAATAATGTGCTGGCAGAGATGGACAGGGAATGGCTGCCTGTAGTGAAGAGCTGGAAACTCAATGAAAGACACTACGGTGCGCTCCAGGGTCTTAACAAGAGCGAAACTGCCGCTAAATACGGTGAAGAGCAGGTAAAGATCTGGAGAAGATCCTTCGATATTCCTCCGATGGCTCTGACTGAGGACGACGAGAGAAATCCGAAGAAAGACCCCAAGTACCGCGAGGCAGACCCCGCAGAACTTCCTTTGCAGGAGAGCCTTAAGGATACTATCGCAAGAGCAGTGCCATACTTTGAAGAGGTGATAAAACCTCAGATCAAGGCAGGCAAGCGCGTGGTGATAGCCGCTCACGGCAACAGCCTGAGAGCGCTGGTAAAGTACTTCGACGGTCTGAGCGATGAGGAAATAGTTAGTGTAAACATACCTACAGCTATCCCGCTGGTGTATGAATTCGATGACGACCTCAACGTGATAGGCAAAGAGTATCTATGCGACCCCGATGAACTGGCTGCTAAAATGAACAGCGTGGCAAATCAGGGTAAGGCAAAGTAACGGTTTCGGCTGAAAATCAAAGCCGAATGGCTGTCGGGTGTCCCCCCGCTGACGCGGGGGCGCTTGACAGATAGATCGGCAATATATACATGAAAGGACGTTTTTAACATGTCTAACAAAAAGGTCATACTCGTAGTAATGGACGGCGTTGGCATCTCCGTTACAGGTCTGGGTGACGCTGTCACTGAGGCTAACACCCCCACACTGGACAGACTTAGAAAAGTCTGTCCCTATACCACCCTTAAGGCTCACGGCAGTGCAGTAGGTCTGCCTACCGATGACGATATGGGTAACTCAGAGGTAGGTCATAACGCACTGGGCTGCGGTCAGATCTACTCGCAGGGCGCTAAGCTGGTCAACGAGTCCATCGAAAGCGGCAAGATGTTCGAGTCCGCTACATGGAAGGAACTGCTGGAGAACGCTAAGGCTAATGGCGGCACTCTGCACTTCATCGGTCTGCTTTCTGACGGCAACGTTCACTCAAACATCTCTCACCTCAAGACAATGATAGCTAAGGCTAAAGAGCAGGGCGCGGCTAAGGTAAGAGTACATGTCCTGCTGGACGGCAGAGATGTGCCCGCAACAAGCGCTCCTCTCTATATCGAGGATCTGGAAAAGTGCATGGCTTCACTGAATGACGGCACTTTCGATGCTAAGATCGCTTCTGGCGGCGGCAGAATGAAAGTCACTATGGACAGATACCAGGCTGACTGGGATATGGTCAAGCTGGGCTGGGAAACTCACGTAAAGGGCGAAGGCAGACAGTTCGCAAACGCACTGGAAGCTGTTGAAACACTGAGAAATGAAACCGGTGCTATCGATCAGGATCTTCCTGCATTCGTTATCGCTGAGAACGGCGAGCCTGTGGGCAAGATCGTTGACGGCGACAGCGTTATCCTCTTCAATTTCAGAGGTGACAGAGCTATCGAGCTTTCAATGGCATTCGATGCAGGCGATGACTTCACCTACTTCGACAGAGGCGTTAAGCCTGATGTCAAGTACGCAGGCATGCTGGAATATGACGGCGACCTCCACATTCCAAGCAAGTATCTGGTAAATCCTCCCGAGATCAAGGAAACCATGTCCGAGATACTCGACAAGGCAGGTCTGAAGTCCTACGCAGTTTCCGAAACTCAGAAGTATGGTCACGTAACCTATTTCTGGAACGGCAACAGATCCGAGAAGTTCGCTTCCGAAGAGTGGAAGGAGATACCTTCTGACAGAGTTTCCTTCGATCAGCGCCCCTGGATGAAGTCCGCTGAGATAACCGATGACCTCATCGAAGCTATCAAGTCCGAGAAGTTCGACTTCATCAGATGCAACTACCCTAACGGTGATATGGTCGGTCATACAGGTTCGATGGACGCTACTATCATCGGCGTTGAGTCTGTTGATCTCGGTCTGACAAGACTGCTGAAAGTCGCTGAGGAATACGGCTACACCGTCCTCATCACCGCAGATCACGGCAACGCTGACGAGATGCTGGAGAAGAACAAGAAGGGCGAGATCACTGTAAGAACAGCACACTCGCTGAACCGTGTACCTTTCTACATCGTAAGCAAGGATAAGTACGAGATCAAAGATGCTGACAGCACCAAGTATGGTCTTGCAAACGTTGCACCTACCGTACTTAAGATACTGGGCATCGAAGCACCTGCAAGCTGGGAAGAGTCGATGATATAATTCTGAATTCATAATTCATAATTCATAATTATTGACATGAACGATAGAAAAGCGCTCACTTAAATGAACCGCCCCAGTAAAAACGTACAATGACAAAAAGAGCCTCCTATGGTATAATAGAAACCATAGGAGGTTTTGTTATGGCAAGAAGTTACAGACACATACAGAAGTATGAAAAAGAGAT
>Ga0129310_1000842_pt1 | contig 31895 bp, 29 predicted proteins | sample Go1ome_2_FD_94433 | JGI IMG/M metagenome (GOLD analysis project Ga0129310, IMG submission 94433) | Western lowland gorrila individual fecal microbial communities from Wisconsin, USA - Go1022A metagenome | ecosystem: Host-associated > Mammals > Digestive system > Large intestine > Fecal | place... | reverse complement strand
ATATCGATAGATTTTGAAAAAGCACCCTAAGGGAGCTCTATTAAAGTTACCCTTTTTTACCACCGATATGAAAAAGAAATTTTTTGCTAATTTATGGTTGACTTTTCATAGCTGGTCTCCTTCTATCCATTCTATCTTGTATGCTTATTCACATATTTGGCTTTATACTTCGAATATACGATCGTCTGATCTTTATAGAGACTGTAATATCCCGATACCGCATAACTGATTGATACCGCGATCAGATAATAAGACACACCGTCAAATCCGAACAATTCAAATGCAATTAATATAGATGTGATCGGGCAATTGGTCACTCCGCAAAACACTGCAACCATGCCGGCAGCCGCACACAACGACGGAGAAAGTCCAAGCCACTGTCCTAATTCACAACCAAGCGCCGCCCCTATACAAAAAGACGGAACAATCTCGCCACCCCGAAATCCTGCCCGCATTGTCAGAACCGTAAGGATCAGTTTCCACAAAAATGCCAGTCGATTCACGTTTCCGTGTTCAATCGCCTCTGCAATAATATTCGTACCTGCTCCCATATAGTCAGTTGTATGCAAACAGAAGGTGATCACTATGATCACAACACTAACTACTACGATTCGAACATAAGGATTCTTCAGATATTTCTGAAATAACGCATTCGTCTGTTTCAATGCAATACAAAACATCGTACTTAGCAACGCACAGGCTAATGCAACCAACCCCATCTTCACTCCATCTGTTATCGTCAACTCCGGAATACCGGTTACATGAAACATTTCCGGGTGGATCCCTAAATTCGCAGCAAAGTTCGATGCAATCAGGGAAGAGATCATACAAGGCATTAATGCCGTGTAATACATAACTCCCACACTTACTACCTCCAATGCAAAGACCGCCGCTGCCATCGGAGTTCCAAACAACGCAGAGAATGCCGCGCTCATACCGCACATAACAATCACATGCATATCTTCCTCGTCCAACTTAAGCCAGCGTCCAAGCTGATTACCAACACTTCCGCCAAGCTGAATTGCCGCTCCCTCTCGTCCGGCTGAACCTCCGACCAAATGTGTTAATGCGGTTGTCACAAAGATAAGCGGTGCCGACTTAAACGGTACTTCATCCTTTGCTTTCACTGTAGAGAACACCTGATTCGTGCCTCCATCTTCCTGTCCGAGCCACTTATATAAGAATACGATCACCACACCCGCTGCCGGCAGGAAAAAAAATACCCATAAATGTCCGGTTCGGAATGCCGTCACTTTCGTCAGTACAAAAGAAAAGGCACTGCTTGCACCTCCTACTATAAATCCCGTCAAAAATGCTAATAAGATCCATTTAATAAAACTTACAACATCCTTCTTAAATCTTCTCTCATAGTAAGGCACAAAGCCTTCCCCATTATGATAATTCTCCCAGTCGATCATGTTTGCAATCCTTTCTATCCAAGGTTATATAATAAAATAATTCTCTGATCTTATGATACATTTTTTACCACTCCTTGTCTAGAAAAAAAGAGAGCAGAACAATAAGGTTCCGCTCTCTCTAAAAATTCCTTATGCAAGAAACTGATCAATATATGCAATCAATGCTTCTACCGTCTTATCAATTCCAAGCGTGGAACTATTCACACAAAGATCATAGCTTCTGGAATCTCCCCACTTACCATCCGCATAGAAATTATGATACGTCTTACGCATCTTATCTTCCTTACGCATCCGGTTCAAAGCACCTTTCTCATCTAACTGATACTTTTTCATGATACGTCGCTGCTTCACATCTTTGTCACCTAAGATAAATAAGCTGATCACATTCGGATTATCCCGGAGTACATATTCTGCACATCTTCCAACAATCACAAATGATTCTTTCTCCTTATCTCCCTTCGTACGGATAAAATCAAATATATGATTTGCCACTGTCTGTTCTAACGGAAGATAACTGCCATCCATTGATACCGGATAAAATATCGGATTCACCGGTTTCTCATCAAAATACTTTGCTACATCAGCATTAATCGAACCCTTCTCCTGTACATGATCAAATATCTCTTTGTCATACAATGGAATATCATAATGCTTCGCCAGGCGCTCTGCGATCTCGTGGCCGCCGCTTCCAAATTCTCTTCCCACTGAAATGATTAATTGCTTTCCCATAACCCATACCTTCTTTCTGCCATCTCAATTCTGTTATAAATGATACAAAATCGACTCATTACAACTTCTCTGTCGATAAGGATATTATAGCATATTTTGTCAGATATTTAAAGATTATTTTGTATCTTTACCGACAAATCACATGACATTTTCCTCTCTTCTAAGATAATTTCTTGCACTCCATATAATAGCGTTTCTCATTCGCCTCGCCCATAGAAAATGTCTTTCTTGGAAGTACACCATCCTTGACAACGCCGATAAACAAGTCGCCCTTCTCCACATCCGGAAGCAGAATACCAAGATTCCCCTCTTTGCCTGCTAATTCTAATACCGTCTCCGTTCCGTGAATATAATCAATCCTGCATTCACTATGACCTGCCAGATAATCATCTAAAAAACTCTGGATAGTGGCAGCGGCAATTCCCCATGCCGGATATTTTACAATAAGACTTTGATATCCATTCCGGCTATATAGCGAAAACGCATGCTGCGTCTTATCTGCATATGGTTTGCTCTGCTCCTTACGCAATTCCACTGTACATCCATGTTCTTCATAGTAAGTGATAGCAGCCCCGAACAACTCATCCTCATCTACACCAAACAACACCCGGTGAATCGGTTCGATCTCCAAACTTTTATCATGTACATTCACAATCTCACACAGGCAAAAACGTGCCGGATGATCTTTCCGTTCTTCTTCACTCAAATCCTTCTTGATATTCTCCCAGGCAGCCTTTGCTGTTGCCATGGAATGATTACCATCCCCTACCGCAAGATTTAACAATGGATATTCTTTATCCAACTCATATTTTTTCCGGAAAACTTCCGGATCTGCCAAATGTTCTACTGCCTGCATGATTGCATCCGTTTCATTTCCTTCCGGAATCAGCCATCCTGCAATATGTCCGCCTTTTTGCATTAAATCTGTATCATATACCTTAAGAAACTCTTCCCGTCTTGCCATCAACGGTTCAATGATCGAACAATCCGGGTCATCGATCAATAACATAATGTGAGGAAGCTCCACACTCGCAGTCTGTCTTACTTTTAATCTTGGTGGGATTCTCTCTTCTACTGTCATCTCTGTCGGCCGTATCAGGCTCTTCGACCCTTTCTTATATTCATATGTCTCTAAGTCAATCTCGACAACAAGACCATTTCTGGCATATGTTTTACCGAAACTTCTCTCCACCAGCATAAATCCTTTCGAAAGTGGACGAATGATCTCCTCCTTCACATAGGTGTCCATATAATCATGAATCCGGTCAATCCGTTCTTCTTCCTTGTCACTTCCCAAATACACCTCCGGTAAGATCATATGTAACGTTGAAGGTTCTTCTCCAATCTCCCGCTCACATTCTTCCCAATACTTCGGCTGGGATGTATATTGATCGCAGGCAACAACTGACCATTTATACAAATCCGTTCCTTCTTGTGGCATCCATATCTGTGGTACACGTAAACAATTCATATTTCTTCTCCTTTACAACGTTTTCTATAGTATACCACACTGTAAAGATTCAGCAAAAGTTAAATTGACGAATTTGACAAGAAATCAAAAAAATGTTATACCTATATTATCGAAGTTTGTAGGTCTATATAGAGGGGGGGGATATTAGAAAATGGATGATAACAGATTGAGATCACTTTCAAAGAAATTAGTCAGTGATCGTAATGACTACATGAATAGTTTTCGTAGGAATCTTGATGTATACGTTTCCCAGAGAGATATCACGCTAAGAGAGATTGCTGAAGAGGCTGATATTTCTCTGAACACACTGAATTCCATTCTTTACGGAAATGTAAAGGATTGTAAGCTATCCACTACAATCGCATTGGCTCGTGCACTCCATATCAGCATTGACGAATTAGTTGGCTGCGAAACAATCTCTGAAGATAGCAGACATTCTTTACAGATCACACGTAACTTACCGCCATCTTCCCAATACTTAATTCATTGGTTTGTGCGGAACCAGGAACGACAGCATACAGCCTCTCCGCGGCGCCGTATGCTCAACGTCATGCAGCCAACCGTAACAGAGAACGGCAACATCCTTCTTAATAACGAGTATAAACATATTGATATCAGTGCTGTTCCGGCTGACATTCGCTCTAAAGTCTTTCTTGGCATCAAATTAAACTGTGAACATTATATGCCCACTTATAGTCCATACGATATTCTATTGATTGCAAATGACCGCATTCCTTCCCTACACGAAAATAGCATCATTGTCTGTTCCGGACATATATTCATAGCCAAACGCAAAGCAGAGACAATCAATGGAAAAGAGGTTATACGTTACTATTCAATACGGGATGAGAAACCTCGTCTATATGAAGATGAATTAGAAGATGTCATTGGATACATCGCCGGTGTCTATACCGATGATACACTCAATTGATACCCGGATGAATCTGTACTTTTTGCACCATTCAAAAAGATCCTGCCTCCGAAGAAACAGAATCTTATATTCAGCAGATAACGGGAGTCGAACCCGCCTTTCCAGCTTGGGAAGCTAGCGTTCTACCGATGAACCATATCTGCAATCACAGCTATTATTATAGAAGCTAAACAACAATATTGCAAGCACAATCTGTGCATCTTTCATCATTATTCCCTAAAAAGATACGATCACTCCACCTTCATTGGCATATAGGGAACTGATTCCTCTCGTGTCAATGATCTTTGAATCCTTGAATGAATATTGTTCCATAATCTTTCTTTCTGTCTCCCGTGCCCTCTCTAAGCAATTACAATGTGCTATCATCACTGTCTTATCCTCGTAATCTTTTCCGATAGTTCCCATATAATTGATCATCTTGCCAATTGCCTGTTTTACTCCACGTGCCTGCCCCGCCTGAACGATCTGACCATCTACAGCCATCATATATGGTTTAATGTTAAGTGCGGCAGCCGCAAGTGCTTTCACACGTGATAATCTTCCATTCTTTCTTAATGTCTCGAGAGACTCTAACACAAACATTGTCTGCATCTCATTGCGAAATGTTTCCACTCTTTCCACTATCTCCTCATAAGATGCTCCCTGCAACGCATATTCTTCAATCTTATATGCGATCAGAAGCTGCCCTGACGATGCGGATTCTGAATCGAAGACATGCACTTTTGTTCCCGGATGTTCTTCTTCATACATTGACTTTGCAAGCACCGCACTATTATAAGAACCGCTCAGATGTTGTGATAATGTCACAACAAATACCATAGCTGCACCCTCAAAGCTTCTCATATACATCTCCGGTGACGGACAGGCCGACTTCGGGCACTGCGGATATGCTGCAACTTTTTTCAGAAAGAGTTCCTGATCGAAACTCTCATCATCTATAATCTCATCCTCGCCAACCGATATCGTCAACGGCACTGACACAATGTATTCTTTCTTCCTGTCTTCTTCCGTAAAATCGGTACAACTGTCTCCCACTATCTTAAACTTCATATTCAGCCTCCTAATGCTCATTTTCACATCTCTGTCATATAGTATTCATTACTACATAATATAGCATAAGTCGGATTCTTTGTGAAGTATCATTTTACTAATATACTTGAAATCCCACCTCTTCCATAAAAGTGCTTAACTTTTTATAACCGTATTGTTTGTAAGAAAACTCCGGATACCGGTTCTTTAATTTCCGTCCTAATGCTCCAATCTCATGTTGTCCGATCACTTTATTCGGATACAGATCGATCATAAACCTACATACCATCTCAAGCTCATCATTCTCTGATTTTTTCCGGTCTGACACAACGACCGCATGTGTTCCTTCCTGATGCACAGAAAACTTTGTCTCTTTATCAATCAGATCCCGGATAGAAGAATAACCATAATCTTTCTCGTCAAAACCCGGATAACGTAATTGAATACGACTCTTAATTCCACCAAGATCCGGTGCTTTTCCGGCATTTTCATCACTCTGTACCAATTCATTAAGCGCCATTTTAATCTGCTTGAGTGGTACTTTTTTTGACTTGTTCCCGTTATCTTTATCCGATTTATCAGCCTGTTTCGGCATCGAAGTTCTCTTCTCTTTGTCTACAGCTTTATTCCCGTTCTGCTTTGTTTTGATTCCTAATTGCTCTAATTCCACATACTCACTACATGCACGGCGAAGTCTGGGCGATGCATCTGTTTTTCCCATACCGATCACTTCAATGTTCTCTTTCCGGATTCGCTCCACCAGACGGGTAAAATCACCATCCGATGTAATCACACAGAATACATCCGCATGATTCTCCTTATGCAAAAAATCCATTGCATCAATCACTAACGCAATATCCGCCGCATTTTTCCCCGCTTTGGTAGTATCCGCCTGATACCGTTGCAAGTTATATTGCACTGCCTTACTGTTCCATTGCTTTGTGTTCTTATTATCTAAGAAATCTCCGTATATCTGAGCGGAGATAATATCCCCCCGCTTTGTTAAATACTGCATAATACCATCTGCGAACTTCGCACTGGTATTCTCTGCATCTATCAATAATACTATCTTTTTATCCTGCATAATCTACCTCTATTCCTAATATGAATTACTGATTTCCCCTTTTTCTCCCCTTCACTTTTCATTCATTACAAAACGAAAGAAAAGTAAGTTCTTTTCTCTTGCCCCGTCTCCTATCATAATGTTATACTAAAAACCAATCATTATTTCGGGAGGACACTATATGACAATATCTATCATTCTGACTGCCACTATTATATTCTTATGTATTCTTGCCGATCGTTTTTCGGATCGTTTCGGCATGCCTGCCCTGATCTTATTTCTATTCATTGGTATGCTGTTTGGAAGCGATGGTATTCTGAAGATCCCTTTTGATAACTATACATTAGCTGAACAATTCTGTTCCATCGCTTTATTATTCATCATGTTCTATGGTGGTTTCAATACAAAATGGAGCATTGCCCGCCCGGTTGCCGTAAGAGCTTTACTCTTATCTACCTTAGGCGTGATCATCACCGCCGGAATCACCGCACTGCTATGTCACTTCTGTCTGCATTTTCCTGTACCGGAAAGTTTTCTGATCGGTGCTGTTCTTTCTTCTACGGATGCTGCCAGTGTATTCTCGATTCTTCGTAAAAAGAAATTAAACCTCAAGGACGGAACCGCCTCTCTTTTAGAGATGGAAAGTGGAAGTAACGATCCGGTCTCTTATATGCTGACAGTGATCGGAGTAGGACTACTCTCTTCACAATCCCATTCCAATTTGGGATATGCCATCTTTGCTCAGTTAACATATGGCTGTATCCTTGGTGTTCTCTTTGCAATGTTAGCCATCTGGCTCCTAACCAAAACACCTTTTATAGCAGAAGGACTTGACACCATATTCATGATCGCCATCGTACTTCTATGCTATGGTCTGTCAAGTCTGGTTGGTGGTAATGCTTATCTTAGCGTGTATCTATGCGGTATTCTGATTGGAAACAGTCCAATCAAGAACAAGTCCGTATTAATTCCATTCTTTGATGGAATTACCGGTCTGGCACAGATCTTTCTGTTCTTCATATTAGGGTTACTTGCATTTCCACACCGACTACCGGCCATTGTATTGCCCGCCATTGCGATTGTATTCTTCCTTACGGTATTAGCAAGACCAATTGCTGTATTTGTAATACTCAAACCACTCGGCAGCAGTCTTCGCCAATGTCTTCTGGTCTCCTGGGCAGGACTTCGCGGTGCTGCCTCGATCGTATTTGCTACAATGGTAATTGCAGGCGGAACACAACTTCAATCCGATCTGTTTCACATCGTATTCTTGGTTGCCCTCTTCTCCGTTACCATTCAGGGTACACTGCTTCCTGCGGTTGCCAAGCGGCTGCAGATGGTTGATGAAACTTCCGATGTCCGTAAAACCTTTAATGATTACCAGGAAGAATCTGCCATTACCTTAATGCGCATGTTCATTCCGGAAGGTCACAACTGGCAGAACCGTCAAGTAAAAGACGTACATATGCCAACCGGTTCTCTCGCTATTATGATCAAGCGTCACAAAGAAAATATCATTCCACGGGGCGACACCAGAATACTTGCCGGAGATAATGTTATCCTAAGTGTACCCGCCTATGAACCGGGTGAACATGAAAAGTTAGAGGAACATCTTATCACTGCAAACCATACATGGTGCAACCGTTCGATCGAAGATCTTCATCTTCCTCCAAATGAGCTGATCGCCCTCATTATCCGCGGAGACGAAAATCTGATTCCGGATGGCAAAACGGTTATCTTAGAACATGATATTGTTGTCACTTATCATTAGAATTCTTACCGGATCGTCACCTCCTTTATACCGGAAAAGCTGCCGTATAGCTTCTTTGATCCTGATATCTTATAGGAACGTACTTTCACATAGTATGTTCCTTTTTTCATCTTCTTTGTACAGGAAGTGGCAGTCGTTGCAGCTAATTTCTTATATGCACTGTCTCTCGCTGCTGCATAGTACACTTCATAGCCGTTTGATCCGCTGCTCTTCTTCCAGCGGACTTTTACTTTCTTCTTTCCACCACTTACCTTGACACTTTTCACCTTGGATGGTCCTACTGTCACCTTGCATTTCAATGTCTTCTTATTACCGCCTGCCATAAAGGTTGCAGAAATAGTTGTACTGCCATAGGATTTTGCTTTGACTTTTCCCTTCTTGTTCACGGTTGCAACCTTCTTATTGGAAGACTTCCACTTAACATCCCGATATACATTTGGACTTACCTGCAATGCAAGTTTTGCCGTAGTGCCCTTCGAGATACCTAGTTTCTTATCACTTAATGCAAATGCAGATTTTTCTGCGGTTGCATCGGTGTAGGCTTTGATTCTCACATTTGCTTTGGCTTCCTTACCGAAATCATACCACTTGTTATTCACTTGGACAAATGACTGATTGTCTGATACATTGGCAATAAATGTGATCCAATCATTCTGATATGTAGAATCCGCACCAATATAAGCATTGGCACCATATGAATCTTTCAAACGTACCAAGACTGCAAATGATTCCCCGGCAGTTAACGAAACGGCACTCGGAAGCGCAATGGTCTGATATCCCGCATCCGTAAGTGTCCCCGTAACCGGCACGTCATATACTTTTGTGCCACTCGTCGATTTTCCGTCATCGGTAAGTCCTGTATATACTTCCACTTCGTAATTACAATTCGTCGTCAATGTATAGACACCAACCGCCTTCAATTCCTCATTGAACCCATTGGCTCCCTTCGCCTCAAACACATTTGCATACCATTCTCCCTTATTATAACTATATGCCGGATTTGCTGTTCCATCATACTGATAATTGTTATCAAACTGCTCTGCCGCCGTTACTGCCTCAAATGCGATAAACTCAGTCAGCGTACGATCCTCATAAGATACATAGAAATACCCCTGATCTCCAAATTCCGGTCCATAACTGTTCTTTACGATCCAGGCTCCATCCGCAGCCGGTTTCATGTTGAAATTATCCTTTGAATAGGAATCATCCCATCCAACGATCGCAATTGCATGATTACCACCCGCCGTCTGACAATTATAAGAATAATTCACCGGATTATAATACTGTGCAATCATATTAATCCCACAGGCAACGGCTCCGTGGTCTAAGATCGCCTGTTTGATCGTAGCAACCGAACCTGCAAGATTGGTCATACTATAATTATATAGATATACATTCCGCACCGAATAATCCGCCGCATAACAAAGAGACGCATCCGGTATCGTCATATAAGGGCTTCTCGCCTCTGTTGTAACACCGGCCCAGGTTGCCAAGGCAAGTCCGGTTCCCTGCAAAGTCCCCCCTGCCGACAGATAATTACCTCTTGATGTTGTATTATAATCTCCAATTGTATACCCTAACTTATCCGGCTGGCGATTATAGAAAAAGTAAGCAAACTGGTTCTCCGAAAGATCAAGCGATGCATCTGCCCTCCCATTCTTGATCAGGTTCGTCTCAATCGCCGCCAAAGAAGAAAAAGACCAACAGCTTTCGTAATTTCCCTGATTCTTAACTGAAGTTACCCATCCATTGTCTCTGGCATCGTACCTTGCCGGATATACTGCTCCCCGCTTGGTTACGGAAGTATTATCCCCGCCATCGTGGATCTCTGCTGCCGGAAGCCAATGCTTACTGACTACAAACTCATCATTCCTTGCGGCCTGCACCTGTGCCATAGCATTACTGCCACTTAACACGCCTGCTGCCATGATTCCGATCAGCATCGTGACACACAACCTCTTAGCAACCCCTATCATGCCTTGTCGTGTTCCATTTCCCTGTTCTATTCTCATTCATAACCTCCTATTATCTGCTATCTTTTTATGCTTTTATCTTTTCTTCATAAGTCTGCCGGAAGATATCCCGTTGAATAATATAGATATCCGTCAGATCCTCTTCCCTTACGGCCATATAATCTCCCGGACGTCCTAAATAGTATTCCTGTGTTCCATTCTCCGGGAATACTTTTGTCCGTTCTTTAAGACAAACTGCATAGATCGCATTGCCTTGTCTCGGATAGCATAAATGTGCCATGTCATCCAGGCTGACATATTCTCCATTGGTCAGCAACCTTGCTTCCGGAATAAAGTCCAACATCTGCTCAAACACATCCAGCACAGTCTCTGTGCTCTCATACGTACGTTCAAACTTCTCCCTTGTAATGTCATATGCCTCACCACGGCACCCGATCATAATATAGACATCCGGATGTGCCGTCAACACAATTCCCGATTCATTCTCCAGAGAGCGGATCTCAAATTGCTGTCCTTCTGACGTAATATCCGTTGACTTAACATACGCCCACGGAATCTTTTTCTTCACGTACTGAGGAAGCGACCGAATATATCCCGCTTGTCCAATCCCAAATGCTGCCGCTTCTATAATTTGAATCTCTGTATGATAGGATGCTGCCCGTTCTAAGCAGTATTCCATCGTATCTCCCATGTCCATACCGGACATCTGCACTTTCCAGACTGCAGAAGAGATCTGTCCACTTGCTGCAAAAGCATTTCCTTTGACAAGTCCGAATTCTGAGATCATATAATCCATATACTCAATCGCACGCACCTTTTTTGTATCACTAAAGAACAGAAAACGGTCTTCCTCCTGTTCTTTCCATAACAGTAGCAAAAAATGGCACATTTTTTCTTTCCGGAATTGTGCGAATATGGAATTCTCCCCTTCCTGCTCTTCCAATATCTCCTCCGAAAAAGACCGATAGAGCTCCTCACTCACTTCTGCAACAACCATCTGATCTGTCGGCCGCACATAGCAGCGTACAATCCCCGGAACCGTTGTTATACTATGATCTTCAAATCCATAATGTTCTATCATACACACCTCATCCTATATTCCATCACCATCTAATTCTCTACATTCTGGGGTACAGCCATTTTGGCAAATTGTCGGAAATCATGATTCACATGTGTAAAATGCAATACCAGTCGATTCTGCTGTACATCTACAATCTTAGCATATACCCCATCAAAAATCATCTCGCCATCTTCCCGAATTGCAGTAATGGCTACATCTGAATATATCTCCAATTGGCTCTTCTCAGCACTCCCACTATCGTTTTCCTCTGATAGCGAAACAACGGCACGCTTTAACGAAAACTGTTCTAACACTGCCAATACTGCTTTCGCCGTCACCAACTTCTCCTCAATACGAAACAACTGTAATATCAGCTTCTCTTTCACCGGGACTACTGCATCAAATTTGACATTCTCAATCCCGCATCCATATTCTCCCCCAATTGCAGTCACCTCACACACGGATACCGGTTTGTGGATCCCTTTTGCCGTAATCTGCATCTTACTGTGAATCTCTATCGGGACTTCAATACCCTCCAGTGCTTCTTCCGAAACAAGCACCTGTCCTCCAACGCTATAGCTCTCAATCCGTGAACATTCATTCACAACTTTCCCGATCACATTATACCGCATCATTTTCTCAGAACCGACATTACCAATAAATGCATCCCCGGAATGGATCCCTATTCCCATCTCCAACAACGGATATTCATGTTCCCGACAATATGTATTCACAGTCTCCATCTCATTCTGCATCCGGATTGCTGCTGCTATTGCATCTGTAATATGATTCTCCGAAAGAATGGGTGCCCCAAACACTGCCAACACACCATCTCCAAGAAACTCGATCACTGTTCCCTTGTAAGACGCGATCACATCCACCATCCTGCCAAAATAGAAATTGAGTAATCCTGTCACAGCCTCCGGTTCTAACTCTTCTGAAAGAGAGGTAAATCCCCGCAGATCTGAGATCAAAACCGTTAAATCTCTCTTCTCTCCACCTATTGCGGCTCCCTCCGGGTGTTCTAATATCACTTCCAGCACCTGATCCGAAAAATACCGTCCAAACACTTGATAAAGAAGCTCATTTCTAGACTTCAGCTTCTGATTCAGACGCATGATCTCCCGTGCTGCCTGTAGATCTCCTGCCTGCTTTTGCAACATCTTTTCATAATTCCTTGTCACTTCATGCTGCCACGCAACCCGCTCGATCCGGAGAATCCCCGACTTGGAAAACGGTTTATGCAACACTACCATCGCACCCTTTGCAAAACAGATCTCATCTAATTCCTGACTCCGTTCTTTCGTCATGAAAAACAGCGGCACTCCTGCCAACGCTTCCTGCTGCTTGATATAAGACAATGTTGCAAATTCCTCATTCGCTGCCATCTGATAATCCATAATGATCAGCGACGGAAAACTGCTCAGATCCTTATTCTCACTATTCTGTATTGCAATTGCTTTGTGAACTGCATTACCTGACAGCATACAAAAAGCACGCATACTTCCAGTCGAATTGATCTCCCGCTGTGCTACGATCATATCCTTTCTCTCATTGCCGATCACCCAGATTACCCGTTCCATCGTCCCATCCTATACTTTCCCGCTCTACCAAAGCGTATGCCATTTTCCTTTACGATCTGCCTGCTGCTGTTTCTTAGGATCTGTCTTACAATTATCGCATAAGGTTCCTGTCCGGATCGGTGCCCCGCATATAGCACAAGGAACCCTCACCGGAGAATTCTTAGGAATCTCCAGGTATTCATCCCGGAAAAAATATTCAATAATTCTTCTCGGCACTCCCGTCTCACGTTCTATCACCGTAGCCGATGTTGCTCCTGCCTTTTCTAAGTAATTCCTTATTGTCTGAAAATCGTCATAATTATCTCTGCCGCACCTTACACACCGGTAAGTTCCTATCGTTACATTCTGCAGATCCTTACAGCCACAATACTGACATGCAAGTGGAATCCGGTTCATACGCAACGCATTCGAATTCCTTCCATTGCGGCTCTTTCCGGGTACAGTCGCCATACTAAGCACCCGTTTCTTAGGATCTCCCTCTTCCGGCTGCTGAAGCTTATTCTGCGTTTCCCTGTGAGCAGTGGATACGATTTCCCGATTCCGGTGAATCATCTCATTCGTACCGTCAACTGCACAATTCCCCGACTTCTGTAATTCCGGAAGCATCTGAAATATCTGTGATCTTAACTGTTCAAACGCTGTATCCGGATTTCTTGCAAATGAGATCATCTGTACATTGTTCAAATAAAACCGAAAGGTATCATTCAACACTACTTCGCGAATCTCGAAAGGAATGATCGTCTTACGATTACAGATTGCATTATCAATCTCTTTCTCCACCCAGATCGAATCCTGCGAAGTCGGAGACAGCACAAGCAAAAACACACTACATTGCTGAATTGCTTTCGGAATCTCCCTTGCATAACTGGAACCGGCGGGTATCATCTCCGGTGCTTTCCAGTAAGATACCCCCATCCGGTCTAATTGTTTGATTATTCTTTTAACAAACTCTGTGTCCCTCGAACTATAACTAATAAATACTGACTGTTCTTGTGCCATATTCACTGCCTCTTTCCCGTCTCTTTATCCGTATTATGATGCGATCACCTGATTCCGTCCTGATTGTTTGGCACAGTATAATCTTGCATCTACCTCTTCTACATTCTTACTCAATTCCTCACATGCATCGAGTGACCTGACACCAAATGACATGGTAACATGAATGGAATCTTCTTCAAATGTACACACCGACTTTTCTATCTGCTGTCGTATTCCTTCCGCAAATTGTTTCGCTTCTTCTTCCGGATAATGTTCTAACAGCATAACAAATTCCTCGCCGCCCCATCTTGCAACCATACCCTTACCATCCACAGACCGTCTCAGCATATCTGCTACCATAACCAGCACCGCATCCCCCGCATTATGTCCGTAAGTATCGTTCACTTTCTTAAAAAAATCAATGTCACACATCAGGATTGCTATATTCTGCTTATCCGCATTTGGTCTTATCTGCTCATTATAATACTCATAAAAACCACGTCGATTCTTCAACTGTGTCAGCGGATCCACCTGTGTCTCCTCATAAAGAATATGTGATTCTAATGTCTTACCACAAAACGCAGCCGCAAGAGTCAGATGCTTAACATCCTGTTCATCAAATACGCTCTCTCCATCTTCCCCGATCTTATTAATCGCCTGATAAGCACCTATCACTTTGCCCCTGGCATTTGCAACCGGCATACACAGAATAGACTTGGTAATAAAACCCGTGTCCCTATCTACATTAGAATTAAATCTCTCGTCTTCATATGGGTTATTGATTACGATCGTCTCCCTGTTTGCGATCGAAGCCCCTACCACACCGGATCCTTCCGGCACTGTAATCCGCTCACTTCCAAGTGCCGCCAACGTCCAATATTGCTTCTTCTCCCGATCCCAATACCAGAACGACGCCCTCTCCGAATTAACCAATGTACGTCCCAAATCCGTTAACAACAGAATCGTTGGTATAAACTCTTTCTCTTCCACCAACTGATTCATATAATAAAAAATCTGTTCCAGCATCTCTTCTGCCTGCAACGCTCTCTTATTCTCCATACTCTCTCCTCCAAGCCTTTGTGTGCAAGTCCATATGATCTTTATGACAGAAATTCCCTGTAATTCTGTCGCAAATATTCCAGCGAACGTTTCTGATTCTCCGGCGATGTTGTCTCGATCAAAATACTACAGTCCGGAAAATACCGGTTACGATATCTCATAAACTGATTCCAGTTAATCTTGCCATCTCCCACCGCAAGATGCAGATCCCTCGTAAAATCATTATCATTAATATGTACATGTTTAATATAAGGTGTCAACTCTCTCACCCATTGTTCCATTGGTGTATTCGATATACTCGCATGTGCATAATCAAAACATACACCATAATTCCCATAAGTACATAATTTTTCCGATATTGCAGTCAGAATTGCCGGATCTGTGTCAAACATATTCTCTAAATAGATCTCTGTATCCGGATATCGCTTCAGCAGGCATTCCACATACTGTGCCGTCATATCTACCGCACGTCTGTCATATTCCGGTCCTGATAACATCGGACTATAATTCGTGTGAAACACGACTCCCCTCACGCCAAGACGGACCGCAACTTTCATACTCTGCTCCATACGAAGCTCCGATATCTCTCTCACTCTCGAGTCATAACTAAACACCACAATATCAAAAAAGGCTCCATGCATGGTGCTATTCTCCGGCAGTCCTTTTTCCTGATAAAATGTGATCAGTCGGTTCATCTCCTCGGCATCTTCTAAAACATCCGGATTGTAAAAATCATTCACTTCAAAACTCACATGATATTCTTCTGCTAATGCCCTATATTTCTGTATATCTTTTGCAAGCGATACAATTGATATCTGTCCCATAATACCCCTCTGTTCCAATTCTCCAACTACACTTCACTGCATTATATTATACTCTTTTACAGACTGTAAATCAACGACAAACATTCCCCGGCTTGAATAAAAGAACGTTCTACGATATAGTATAGTATAACAAAGAAATCCTTGATTTTCTTTACTGATTTATGGGCAAAATTAATATAAATAATCATAAAAACGGAGGACGATACGCATGAGCAAACAGAACAAGTCATATATTGCAATTCCCGCATTATTAAAAGTAGAATCCGGAGCCTTAGGAAAACTCGGTGACTACTTCAAGGAAGGAAACATCCGGAAAGTTGTCATTTTCTTTGGAAACGGTCTAATTGATATGTTCGGGACCTGCGTCATGAAATCTTTAGCAGATGCGCAGATAGACGTATTAGAATATCAGGAATTAGATTCTGTCCGGTTAGAAGATATCACTTCTCTTGCTTTCAATCTTCCAGCCAAAACACAGGCAGTCATCGGCATCGGCGGTGGCAAAGTGATCGATGCCGCCAAATATATGGGGTTTTTAAGAAAACTTCCTTTTATCAGCATTCCAACTTCTGCATCCAGCGACGGTTTCTCCAGTGCCAGTGCCTCCCTGCTCGTAGATGGACGACGTAATTCCGTTCCTGCCCGCATGGCATATGGTATCATTGCAGATACAGAAGTGATCAAAAGTGCTCCTGTCAGATTTCTCTACTCCGGCATTGGTGACATGGTCTCTAAGATCACTGCACTTTATGACTGGCAGTACGAAGAGAATCTCGGTTATGATGAGGTCAACGATTTTGCCATGATGATCGCAAAGAAAGCGGTCAACAGCTTCGTCCGCACTCCTTTTGATAATATTCAGGATGACCTGTTTCTCAAAGAATTATTGGATTCTCTTGCCATGAGTGGCATTGCAAACGAGATTGCAGGAAACAGTGCTCCCACCAGTGGCAGTGAACATCTGATCTCCCATGCTCTTGACAAAATGCTGCCACAACCACAACTACACGGTGTACAGGTTGGCATTGCGACCTACCTGATGAGTCTGGTACAGGATCATCGTTACAAGCGGATCCACAAAATATTTACCGATACCGGATTCTTTGACTATGTTGCCACCTTAGATCTGAATATAGCAGATTACGAAAAGGCAATCGATCTGGCTCCGGACATTAAGCCATTCCGGCATACTTACCTGCACGAAGAAAAATACCGTACTCTTGCAAAACGGCTTCTGCACGAGGATCCAACTCTGCAGCAAATCTTTGGAATCAATTAAACATGAATGATTCCGATTACCGCATGGAAATTCATTTGCGTTCGCATATAGGATAGTATATAATAAATCGTATTTTAATTAAAGGAGACTATTTTATGGAACGCGAAAAATTCAGTTCCCGTTTAGGGTTTATTTTAGTATCAGCCGGATGTGCGATCGGATTAGGAAATGTATGGAAATTCCCATATATGTGTGGGCAGTACGGAGGTGCCGCCTTCATATTGATCTATCTGGTATTTTTAGCAATTTTAGGATTTCCGATTATGGTATGTGAATTTTCAGTTGGACGCGGAAGTCAGAAAAGCTGCGCTACTTCTTTCAAAGTATTAGAACCGGAAGGAACACGCTGGCACACATACAGTTATATCGGTATGGCCGGCAATTATCTGCTTATGATGTTCTATACCACTGTTGCAGGCTGGATGCTTTATTACTTCTGGCGTTGTCTGACCGGTGAATTTACGAATACACCACTTAACACAGAACAGATTTCCGAGAAGTTCAATACATTGTTACGGTCCCCTGCCACTTTAACCTTGTGGATGATCGTAGCCGTTATCTTTGCATTTGGCATCTGTTCCCTCGGCGTACAAAAAGGTGTAGAAAAGATCACCAAGATCATGATGCTGTTGCTGTTAGGTCTGATCGTGATTCTTGCCATTCATTCTACCTTGCTGCCGGGAGCTAAAGCAGGAATCCGTTTCTATCTCGTTCCTGACTTTCACAGCATGGTGGAAAAAGGAATCGGAAATGTCATATTCGGTGCAATGTCGCAGGCATTCTTCACCTTAAGTATTGGTATGGGATCTATGGCCATCTTCGGAAGCTATCTGGATAAAAGCCGTTCTCTTACCGGAGAGGCACTAAGTATTACTATATTAGATACTTTTGTTGCACTGATGGCTGGTCTTATCATCATCCCTGCCTGTTTTGCCTATGGCATCGAACCGGATGCCGGTCCTTCTCTGATCTTTATCACTCTGCCTAACATTTTTAACCAGATGTCCGGCGGTCGGATCTGGGGAAGCCTGTTCTTCCTGTTCCTTTCATTTGCCGCACTCTCCACCGTAATCGCAGTCTTTGAAAATATCATTTCCTTTGCGATCGATCTGTGGGGCTGGTCACGAAAGAAAACGGTACTGGTTAATATCATTGCTATTATTGTCCTATCCATGCCATGCGTATTAGGCTACAATATTCTTGCAGGATTCCATCCGTTAGGCTCCGGCACAACAATTATGGATCTGGAAGATTTCCTGATCTCAAGCAATGTTCTTCCATTAGGCTCATTAGTCTATGTAATGTTCTGTACAACACGATACGGCTGGGGATTTGATAACTTCTTAGCCGAGGCAGACTCCGGTAACGGACTTCGTTTTCCACATCAATTGCGCCGGCATATGACTTATGTTATTCCCGCCGTTGTCGTATTTATTTATCTGAAAGGATATTATGATCTGTTTGCTCCTCAGGGATTGCAGTATTTGATTCCTTGGATGTTCATAGCCCTGCTGTTTCTTGCTTTTATCTTCTTTATATCACGAAACAGAAACAAGCATTCGGCATAGATCATACAAAGGCCGGTATTCCCACTACATTGCTCTGCGGAAATGCATATAAAAGGTATAAAAATGCCATACTTACATAAACTAACGGTAAGGAGGTATGTCCGCATGAAAAAAATTCAATGGAAAAACTTAATAACCGCAGTTGCCATTCCGCTTGGTGTAGGCGGTCTGTCTGCTCTACTCACAAAAAAGGCGATGGATTCCTTTGAAATGCTGAATCAACCGCCTCTTTCCCCACCCACCTGGCTATTCCCTGTGGTGTGGACGATTCTATATCTGTTAATGGGAATTGCTTCCTATCTGGTAGCAACCTCGAACCAGAAAAATGATACGGCTCTAACCCTTTATGGCATCCAGTTATGCTTTAACTTTCTCTGGACGCTGATCTTTTTCAATATGGGTTGGTATCTGTTTGCATTTGTCTGGTTAGTCGCCCTATGGATTCTGATACTGCTCACTACCATCACTTTCTACCGTATCTCTAAGCCTGCGGCTTACATGATGATTCCCTATCTGATCTGGGTTGCTTTTGCCGGATATCTCAACTACGGAATCTATCTGCTAAATTAACATGTGCTTTGCAATTCACCGTGTTTTTGCATACTCCTGCACCTGTTCTAACACCATCTGCACTAGCCGGTTTCTCGCTTCCACACTCGCCCAGGCTATATGCGGTGTGATCAGCAGTTTCCGGCTGTCTTTGATCTGCAACAACGGATTATCTTCCGCAACCGGTTCTTTGCACAATACATCAAGTCCCGCTGCTGCGATCTCTTCATCCCGTAATGCCTCATATAGATCCTGTTCTACCACGATCGGGCCTCTTCCTACATTTAAGAAGATTGCAGACTTCTTCATCTTCGCAAATGCAGCCTTATCCATCAGATTCTCTGTATGCTCATTAAGCGGTGCATGTATCGATACAATATCTGAATCAGCAAGTAATGTGTCAAAATCCACCTGTTCATATCCTGGCTGTGGAGCAGCACCGGATGCAGAATAATAGATGACATGCAGACCAAATACCTTTGCAATCTCTGCCACTCTTCTTCCGATCGTTCCCAGTCCGATAATGCCCCATGTCTTTCCATTCAGCTCTGCAAATCCATTCGCAAAATGTGTGAACAACGGACTTCTTGCATAATCCCCGTCCTTTACATAATCGTCATAGTATCGTAATTTTTCCAACAAATAAAATAGCATGGCAAACGTATGCTGTGCCACCGCTTCTGTTGAATATCCCGCTACATTATGCCAGATAATCCCTCTGCTCTCCAGATATTCCTTATCCAGATTATTGGTTCCCGTTGCCAATGCACAGACCATCTTAAGATTCTTCGCCTGCCCTACTGTCTGCTCATTGATCAATACTTTGTTTACAATAATAATCTCAGCATCCTTTACCCGTTCCGGTACCTCTTCGGTTGCAGAATATGGGTAACGTACTACCTCTCCTAACTGCTCGAAACCGGACCAGTCCGCATCTTCACCAACCGTCTTAGCATCTAACACTACGATCTTCATATCTTATTCTTCCTTCCTGTTTCAAAATGTTATATAGAAGAAAACTGCCGTTCGGGGAATCCTCCCCAAACGGCAGTCTGTCATTTACTAAACATGCTTATACTCATACCTCGATATCTCTCAAAAGCAGTATTCGCACTAATTCTTCAAATTAAAGCTGAGGACCTGCAGCTACTAAAGCCTTACCAGCATCATTGGTCTCATACTTCTTGAAGTTCTTGTTGAATCTCTCAGCAAGATCCTTAGCCTTTGTCTCCCACTCAGAAGCATCAGCATAAGTATCACGAGGATCTAAGATTCCTGAATCAACGCCTGGAAGCTCTGTAGGAACCTCAAAGTTGAAGTAAGGAATTGTCTTGGTAGGAGCTTTCTTAATATCACCACTTAAGATAGCATCGATGATTCCACGAGTATCCTTGATTGTGATACGCTTACCTGTACCATTCCATCCTGTGTTAACTAAGTAAGCCTTAGCACCACTCTTCTCCATCTTCTTAACAAGCTCTTCACCGTACTTAGTAGGATGAAGCTCTAAGAATGCCTGTCCGAAACATGCTGAGAATGTAGGAGTTGGCTCTGTAATTCCACGCTCTGTACCAGCAAGCTTTGCAGTAAATCCTGATAAGAAGTAGTACTGTGTCTGCTCTGGTGTAAGAATAGATACTGGAGGAAGTACTCCAAATGCATCTGCTGAAAGGAAGATAACATTCTGAGCTGCCGGACCAGCAGATACACCATTCACCTTAGATACGATATTATCAATATGATCAATTGGATAAGATACACGAGTATTCTCTGTTACACTCTTATCCTCAAAGTCAATCTTACCATCTGCTGCAACGGTTACGTTCTCAAGTAATGCATCTCTTCTGATTGCATTGTAGATATCCGGCTCAGACTCTTTGTCAAGACCGATAACCTTAGCGTAACAGCCACCCTCGAAGTTGAATACACCGTTGTCATCCCAACCGTGCTCATCATCACCGATCAATAATCTCTTAGGATCTGTAGAAAGTGTTGTCTTACCGGTTCCTGAAAGACCGAAGAAGATTGCTGTGTTCTTACCTTCCATATCGGTATTAGCAGAACAGTGCATTGAAGCAATGCCCTTAAGTGGTAAGTAGTAGTTCATCATAGAGAACATACCCTTCTTCATCTCTCCACCGTACCATGTATTGATGATAACCTGCTCTCTGCTTGTGATGTTAAATGCTACACAAGTCTCAGAGTTAAGACCTAATTCTTTGTAATTCTCAACCTTAGCCTTAGAAGCATTGTAAACAACGAAGTCTGGCTCGAAGTTCTTCAATTCTTCCTCTGTTGGCTTAATGAACATGTTAGTTACAAAGTGAGCCTGCCAAGCAACCTCAACGATGAAACGAACTGCCATACGTGTGTCTTTATTTGCTCCGCAGAACGCATCTACTACATATAACTTCTTGTTAGAAAGCTCTGCCTTAGCAATCTCTTTTACAGCTTTCCATGCATCCTGTGACATACGGTGGTTATCATTGTGATATTCCTCTGAATCCCACCATACTGTATTCTCAGAATTCTCATCTTCTACGATGAATTTGTCTTTAGGAGAACGTCCTGTGTAAATACCTGTCATAACGTTGACAGCATTAAGCTCTGTGTTCTGACCAACCTCATAACCTTCGTTTGAAGACTTAGTCTCTTCCTCGAAAAGTAACTCGTAAGAAGGGTTGTAAACAATCTCAGTAGTTCCAGTAATTCCATACTTGCTTAAATCGATGTTTGCCATGTTACTTAATACCTCTTTTCTTTGAAATTGTATTGATAATCATCTGTGAACACAGATGAACAATATCCATATGGGAATGATTCCTTGACACCCACTTTCTAATTATACATAAATGGAACATAAAATCAATAAAATTAAGTGAAAATTTTTTCATTTTTGTTGATTTTTGATGAACTTTCTTATTATAATAGGAACGCTAGAGAAGATAATAGAAAGAGTAGAAATGATTGCTGTATATCCAACAAAATGATCCGTTTAGAACGAATAAGCATACGGATATACTATAAGTGTATGAGTATACCACTTATACAATTGAATCAAAATATGCAGTAACCAGAGGATATGAATATGACGAATAAGACTATCGCAATTATAACCGGAGCAAGTAGTGGACTTGGCAGGGAATTTGTACGGATATTAACAGACCGTCCCGAATTAGATGAGATTTGGGCGATTGCAAGAAATGAACAAAAGCTGCTGGCATTAGTGTCCGAATTCGGGGATAAGATCAAACCGTTTTCAAGAGATCTTTCTGACCGGAAACAGATCGAGGCATTTGCCGATACACTTGCCAATGCAGATGTATCTATCCAATACCTGATCAACAACGCAGGCTTTGCAAAGTTCTGTTCCTATAATGATCTATCCGTAGAGGAATCTCTTAACATGATTGATCTTAACATCAATGGTCTGGTTGCCATGGGGCTTGTATGTATACCTTACATGAAGAAAGGCAGCCATCTGATCAACATTGCATCCCAGGCATCCTTCCAACCACTCCCTTATCAGAATATCTACAGCTCAACGAAAGCATTTGTACGAAATTATACCAGGGCATTGAATGTAGAATTGCGTGACCGTGGCATTATAGCAACTGCCGTGTGCCCAGGCTGGATGAAAACCAATCTGATCGACAACGGTCTGATCGGTGCGGACAAGGCAACCCGTCGTTTCCGCATGATGGTAACACCGGATGTTGTAGCCGAAAAAGCCATCCGGGATGCTGACCACAACAAAGACATCTCCGTATACAGCCTGTATGTGAAGACTGCACATGCATTCGCCAAATTGCTTCCACAACGGCTGATGATGAAGATCTGGCTGATCCAGCAGCAATTATCCTAAGTTGTTCCAGAACGGTTCTGCATCTGCCATAGTCGTGTGAACGTCCCCACTTCCCCATATTGGCAAACAGATCTGCCTGTATCATACCATCACATTGCCCACAGCACCATTCCAAGTACAGCAGATATCAGAATCATCACGATTGGTGATGGTTCCTGATGATATCGCTTTCTCGTTCCTATATGAACGCCTAACAATATCACCAATATCACACCACCCCGTACATTGAACTGCCACCCATCCGTCAGATCATTCACCGTCGCAACCGACAATAACAGATTCAGAAGCATCAGAATCCCCGTTGCCAGGATCATCGCCACAATACAGGGACGCACTCCTTTCAGAAATGCCTGCACTCCACTATAATTCAACAGATTGTGCATAACGGCTGCAATCAATAAGATAATCAGAAAAGACGGAAGCACCACCCCAACAGTTGCACATAATGCGCCGGGAAGTCCTGCCTGCGAAGATCCGATAAATGTTGCCATATTGACTGCCAGCGGTCCCGGTGTCGACTCCGAAACCGCGATAAAGCTAGTGAAATCACTGTCTGTCATCCAACCGTTACGAAATACCATCTCCCGGATCAAAGCAATCATACCGTATCCTCCACCAAGGGATACCGCACCTATCTTGACAAATTCCATAAACAATTCCCAATAGATCATTTCTTTTCTCCCTTTTGCCTGTTCATATGACGACGCATCTGCGGAAATCCATAAACTGCAATTCCAATGGTTCCACACACAACAATGTAGTATAGCGAAGACACCTCTACTGCACCCAAGGAGCATACCAGCATCACAATACTAACCGCAGTTAAAATGCAGATATGAAACCAGTTCTTTTCCATTGTTCTCCAAAGTTTCACCGCCGCACTTAAGATCAGATATACTACGCATACCTGAATGCCATGGAACGCATATGTCACATACTTAAGTTCCATAAACTGCTTAAAAAAGAGTGAGATCAGATAAATAATCACAAAGGAAGGAATGCACACTGCACAGGTGGCACTGATTGCGCCTGCCACCCCATCCACCTTATATCCGATATAAGTGGCACTGTTCACCGCTACCGGTCCTGGTGTCGATTCGGCAATTGCAACCATATCCAGGAATTCATCCCGATCCATCCATTTTCTTCTCGCCACAAACTGCCGCTCCAACAAATGTATCATGGCATATCCTCCTCCAAATGTGAAGGCTCCAATTTTCAAAAAATCCCAAAATAATATTCCTACTTTTTTCATTGTCCTTTGTTCCTGCCGTTCTACAAAACCATCAATAATGTTCCTGCTCCAATTAAAATGCAGCCTACAATAGACTTCGGCGTCACCTGTTCATGCAAAAATACAAACGCAAGAATCAATGTGATCACAACACTCAGCTTATCAATCGGAACTACTTTAGAAGCATCTCCCGTCTGCAATGCCTTGTAATAGCAAAGCCACGACGCACCGGTTGCCAATCCCGACAAGACGAGAAACATCCAGCTCTTCTTACCAATATCTCCAATCCCAGACTGCGCATTGGTAAGAAATACCATGCCCCATGCCATAACTAATACTACTGCTGTACGAATTGCAGTCGCCAGATTCGAGTTCACACCGTCAATTCCAATCTTTGCAAGAATGGAGGTCAATGCTGCAAATACAGAAGAAAGAATTGCTAAAACAAGCCACATGATAAACACCTCGATTTTGAATAATTTCTCCCCATATTATACCATATTCTTTCCCCCTTGCACAACGTAAGTGAACGGACGCGTGAAACATTAAGTTTCAAATCGGTTGTTTGGGATATAATGATAACAATTCACTTGCTTGCAAGGGTGAATTGTTGAATGTGATCATGAGCTATGCTCATGATATAACATATCATAGTAGTCGCTACTCATCACTCGCAACGGTACTAGGCTCGAAAACACCTCGCCGAGTACCGGCGGTTCTGAAGTACCTGCTTATGATAGATGTTATATCCTTGCAACCGATATTTACGTTATGGTGTTTCGCGCTGTTCCTATCAGAATTTACTACGCCGTGCTTATCGCCCACCCGAAGCCGTTCCCTCGTTGGTGCAGGTAATCTACGTAATGGCAAGTTAAAAGAGAAAAAATAATGTGTTTTATTATGTTTATAGAGAAAGCCGACTTATCAATAAAGTTATTCTTTGCTTCTGTGAATTGACAATTTCATGCAAGTAAGAGTCTGTACCATACTTATTATATACACGAAAACCGGACATGGATGTGATATGCTCCCTTCTAGGTAGACAAGTGAAATAATAAAAACTTGTCACTTAGAAGGGAGCATATTTTACGGGAAGAAAAGCAAAATTCTCTTTTGAAACAAAAATAGATATTGTCCTGCGATGTCTAAACGGAAAAACTACTGCAATTCAAGAAGGAAAGCGGTTGGGGATTAATCCCAGGAGAATCTATGAATGGATTTCGCTCTATCGGTCAATAGGGGAAGCCGGACTTGTAACTACTTCCAAAAACACAGTCTATTCTGCTGAACTCAAAGTCAGTGCTGTATCTGATTACCTAAGTGGAAAAGGATCACTGGCAGATATTTGTAGAAAATACCAGATTCGGTCTTCTTTTCAACTACGGAACTGGATTATGAAGTATAATGGTCATGAGAAGTTACAAGCTTCCGGAACAGGAGGAAACCCAATCATGACCAAAGGGAGAAAAACTACATTTGATAAGCGAATCGAAATCGTTCAGTATTGTATTTCTCATATGTATAATTATAGTGAAACCGCAGAGAAGTATGGCATTTCTTATCAGCAGGCACGCAATTATACAATTAAGTATGAAGAAAATGGAATTGAGGCATTACAAGACCGTCGAGGGAAGAGAAAAGCCCCTGATTCCCTGAACGAAATAGAAAAACTTCGAGCAGCGTTAAAATTAGAAAAAGCAAAACGTCAAAAAACAGAAATGGAACTGTCATTTCTAAAAAAACTCGACGAAATAGAGAGGAGGCGGGGTTGAGTCTGTTAAAACATGAGTATATTTATCAGGCAGTTAAAGAAGAAAATGAAACTCACGACTATCCGATTTGTGAACTTTGTAAACTGGGAAACATAAGCAGAGCAGCCTGTTACAAATGGATTCATAGAAAAATACCGGTCAATGAAATTGAAAATCTTCGCATTGCAGAAGAGATTGAAAAAATACATACAGAGTCACCAGATAAAGGATACCGTAGAATTCGAGATGATCTGGAACGTTATCATGATATAAAGATAAATGATAAACGGGTACTTCGTATCTGTCGCAAAAAAGATATCAAATCCACAATAAAATACACGAATCATGGATGTACCCGTCAGGCTGTAAATCCACAGTTTATAGCCGAAAATGTGTTAAATCGAGAATTTTCTGCGGAGGCACCAAATCAAAAGCGGCTTACAGATGTAACAGAATTTAAATACTATATAGGAATGGAAAAACATAAAGTGTATCTTAGTGCAATACTGGATTTATATGATCGTCGAATTGTATCTTATGTAATTCGAGATAACAATAATAATGCACTGGTATTCGACACATTTGACAAAGCGATCGCTAATAATCCTAATGCGCATCCATTATGTCATAGTGATAGAGGATTTCAATACACCAACCGTTTATTTCACGCGAAACTGGAAGCGGCTGGCATGACTCAGAGTATGTCCAGAGTTGCAAAGTGTATTGATAATGGTCCAATGGAAGGATTCTGGGAAATATTAAAAAGGGAACGTTACTATGGAAAGCGATTCACAGACAGAGAAACTCTGGTAAAAATGATAGAAGATTACATAGATTACTATAATAATAAACGTTTACAAAGAAATCTCGGAGTTTTAACACCGATGGAAAAACATGCGATTTATTTACAGGTAGCATAAAAAGTGCCAGCCCCCGATGTAGAATATCTAATCGGACATGAGCTTCTTCCTATACGTCCTGGGAGAACAGACCCTCGCAAAGTCAAGCCCCAGTCTGCGATAAGCTTTCTATATAGAGCAGCTTAAACAAATATTAGTATATACCATTTTTAAGGCAGATGAAAGCATCTGTCTGTTTGTTGTGCAAATTTATTATGTTAAAAGTGTTATAAGATAGAAATACAGCAGATAAACAAAATGTTTATCCGCTGTATAAGAATTTCTGACTATAAAGCAATCCTTATCTAAATGACATTGCGGAAAATGCTTGCCCTTTTTCCAATACTAAAACTTCAAATAAACTCTGAAATATCCATATGGTATACCGTTATTCTTTTTTGAATACTCCGTATCAATACAAATATCAATGCCATGTTGCTTACATATTTCTCTAGCCAAGTATAATCCTATGCCCGTTCCTTCGCTAGTTACTTTTTTCGCAACATCGCCTCGGTAGTTTTTTTCGAACAGATATGACACCTCTTCTTTCGAACAATATGGTCCATATGATTCAATCAGAATATTTAAACCGCTCCCTAGTTCTTTAAATTTGACACTAATACTATGCCCATCTTTTGAATACTTTACGGCATTCTCCATTAATAAAAAAGGGAGAACTTCGAAATATGACAAATTGACTTTATATGAAAATTCTGTTTCTCCCTCAAAATCAATTCTTGTGCCTTTATTCTTGTAATTTAACAAAACGTATCTTATTTTATCAAATTTTTTGTATACAGAAACACTTGTTTTGTTCCCTATCGAAAGAAGCTGAATATTCGACACTAAATCATATGTTGCATATTTACATGAAATCAATTCTTCCATTGCACTAATATTGCGAACTTTCTGGGTTACGTCATGTAATGCTTCATCCCTACTATCATTGTACTGCGCAACTATTTCCTCTGACTTATTCTTTACCAAACCATCTAATTTTCTAATATCATGCAATAAGTCCTTATGTATCTCTCGTTCAAAATCAAGTTCATGACGAATACTTCTTAATTGGTCGTCCTGTTCAAGAATTTTTTCAAAAAATTGATTTCCAATAATCGGATAGTCAATTGGGTGTTCTTTTGCTTTCTTTTTATCATAATATCCTTTTATTCGTATTCCACAATAAAAAAAATTTTTCTCATCTTTTTTTCTTTTATATACTGTGTACCCAGAAGGACACTGATAATAACCATCGTCTAGTATTGAAATTTTGTCATAAAATTTCTTACAAGATTCCTTGCAAAATTTTTCATCGCAACGAGGCATTGCAGATATTAATGTTCCAGTACAAAATTGTCCATCTATAATAACGGGGATCATTCCTTCCATGCTTACATCATCCTTTTATCATTTTTACAGCTGCCGAAGACAAAAATTCCAAAATAATGTTTTTAGCATCTCCTGTCATCCTATTAGCTGTTTCTTCAAAGTTTTCAAATTTACCTTTCTTATATGAATCAACAAATAAACTTTCCAATTTAGCAACCTCAATGGTCGTTACATGTTTACTCAATAATTTCATCCGCAGATTATTCCATTGAAAAATAGGATCTATTGTTTTATATATTTGCTCATCTAATAATTTAACCCAATCTTCCAATCCTAATCCCTTTTGAACCAAGGAATCAGCATGTTCTAAATATTGATTATATGTAGGATCATATTGACTTGCAGTATATGCTATAACTCTTTTAGACGGATAATTTCTTTTTATTTCTTTTATTAAAAATGCGCCTTCATAAGAATCACTTAACTGCTTTCCAACTCCCCTTATGTCACATAAAATAATTGGATATTCACTAACATCTTTGACATTATCAATATCTTTTTTATATGTCAATCTAAAGTTATTATTGGACAAAAAAGTCACTGGAGTAAATTCCTCATCATCGATAACCAATATATCTATCCGTTTGCGTAAATCTAGGATTTTTTCATCTTTTACAGACTCACCCAACTTTAGATCTTCTATTCTGTACTTAATAAAACATATCTCTGGTATTTTCATATATTTCATCCTTTCGTTATTTATAGTCTTTTCACATCCACATACGTCGTACTTTTCCCTGCTCCAACTTTCACAATCTTCCCGCCATCCGTCAACTTCTTCAGTGCTCTCTCAATCGTCTTTTGACTCAGTTCCGGACACAGTGTCATAATATCCGACTTTCCTAATTTCACTAATGAACGTTCAATAATGCTGTAGACTCGCTCCGGCGAAGTCATTTTTTTCTTTTCCAGCAAGATGAATCGGTCTTCAAAGTCTTTATAAGCATTTATGATAGTTCCCAATGTGTATCTGACAAATGGCATATAATCATTTGTATTCTCGTGCCAGTTTATTGAACTATCCTGTAATACTTCATAATATGTTTCTTTCGATTTTTCTACCACCATTTCAATACTGATATATTTTCCCACAAGGTAACCGGCCTTATATAACAGTAGTAGCGTTAAAAGTCTGGACATTCGCCCATTTCCATCTCCAAACGGATGGATACATAAGAAATCAAGAATTACACATGGTATTACTAATAGCGGATCAATGTGCGTATGGTTGATTACATCTTCATATTGTTTACATAAGCTTTCTATATATTCCCCTGTCAGAACTGCCGGAACCGGTTGAAATCTTACGCTTTTATTACCAAATTTGTCTTCTTCCTCTATATAGTTATCTACCATCTTATAATGTCCACCATTGCCGGATTCAGAATAACTATATAAATATTTGTGTAAAGTCAGAATATCGCTCGGTTTTAATTGTATGTAAGAATAACTGTCATGAATCATTCCTAATACTTCCCTATAACCAGCAATTTCTTTTTCGTTCCTGTTTCTCGGTTCACTCTTTTTTTGGACAATTTCTTTTAATCTTGCGTCTGAAGTGTAGATTCCTTCGATTTTGTTAGAAGCTTCTGTACTCTGTATTCTTGCGACTTCCATCAATCTTTCCAAAATTTCCGGTTGCGTTTCTATATATAATTCCTGTCTTCCCTTATACTCATGAAGTGCTGAAATCATATTCATTACTTCAATTGTTATAGGCATTTCTTCTATTTTTCTGTAATTAATCTCTTTCATAGTCACTTCATTTCCTTTCTACCCCATTTTATCAAAAATGACATAGAATATCAATATTAATCTACCCCATTTATGTATTTTCTACCCCAATTCAGCTAATTTGAGGTAGAAAGAAACGATGTGGGGTAGTATCGGGCAAATTGCCACTCTCTACCTTGCTCCTGTTGCCTGTTTTGGCAAAGCAGTTGTTTTTCCATCTTCGGTCTTTTCCAGTCCTCGATTGTGAATCAGCAAATCCGTTGTCTTTTCCAACAAATCCTGCTCGCCGGATTCAAAAATAGCCAATCTGTACTTCTTCTCCTTACATTGCTCAATCAAAGGCTGTAGGCTGTCCATAACCTTTGGATCAGCCTTTTCCGCATTCATAAGCCATACTAAGGCATACTCGCCCGCTTTGTTTACTGTCAACTCCATGCGAAACCTCCTTTACCTAAATGATTATTATAATAGGTCGCGTTGGTTATTATTGTGGTAGTGTATATAAAACAGACAGAAAAGCCTGGGTCACTGATAATGCATTAATTGCAACCATCAAAGAACCAAATATCTTTAATATAGATTTCCTTGTCGCAATTTTGAAATACTTAGATTTAGGAAAAACTTCGGTTTCAACCGCGCAGCCAGTTGTATCTGGAAAAGGGATTTTACCATTGATAGTTCCTGTCCCACCGTTCAATGAACAAATTTTAATAAACAGCACATTACAAAAAGTGAATTCACATGTACTTCAAGTTGAATCGGAATTATTATAGTTTCAGCCGCCTTCATTGCGAGGGCGGCTGTACCTTTACCAAGTTACAATTTTATCAACAAGTGCCTGCTGTTCGCTGGCAGTACGTCTCAGATATATACGAGTAGTTTCAATGCTTTCGTGTCCCATTAGATCTGCCAGCAATGCGATATCATTATACTTTTCAAGAAAGTTTTTGGCATATCTATGACGGAAGGAATGTGGATAGACCACTTTGCTGTCTAATCCATATTTGCCCGCATAATTCTTGAGTTGTTGAGAAATACCTCTAGTCGTTATGCGGTCACCATACCTGTTTAGAAATAGATAACCTGATGTGCGTTGGGTTTCACCCAACCACTTTAGCGTTTCTTCACGCAATATTTTAGGGATGAATAATCTACGTAATTTACCTCCCTTGCTGTACAAATCAAAATATCCAAGTTGCACATGTTCAATCTTTATACGAATTAGTTCGCTTACACGAGCACCAGTCGCAGCAAGATACCAGACAACAAAATACCACTCCAAATTACCATCTTTTTTAAGCTGATTCTTCAGAAATTTATAATCGGCATTGCTGATTACATTTTCCAAAAAGCTTTTCTGCTGAATCTTTACTGCTTTGAGTCGCAATTGTGGTTTTTCTAAATATTCCAGATATTTGTTAATTGCTTGTATTCTCAGATTTACAGTTTTGGGTTTAAAATGTTCCATCAGATAGCCCTTGTAGGCAAGTAAGTTTTCCTTAGAAACCTTCTCATAATTTGTTGTGAAGTAATTCACCGTCCACAGATAGGATTCGATGGTGTTACCTGATAGATTACCTTTTTTTAGGTAATCTTCAAAAGTTATTTCTGTCTTCATGTAAATCTCCATTCCGCCGCCTTTCAGTTGGCGGCACAAATAGTAATGAAAGTCTTTCAATTCTCCACGTTTTTGATAAAATAATTCTTAAAGAAGCTACACTACAAAGCACGGGGAGGT
>Ga0129310_1000840_pt1 | contig 31951 bp, 25 predicted proteins | sample Go1ome_2_FD_94433 | JGI IMG/M metagenome (GOLD analysis project Ga0129310, IMG submission 94433) | Western lowland gorrila individual fecal microbial communities from Wisconsin, USA - Go1022A metagenome | ecosystem: Host-associated > Mammals > Digestive system > Large intestine > Fecal | place... | reverse complement strand
GGTCCCCATATTTATCAAGGCAGTTCTTGTGGACTGTCAGCTTTGCTGCGCCTAAAATTATTTGTGAAGATGGTCGTGGGAGGTTAGGTGAGATTGGTTTTTGTTAGCTTAATGGCATTGACCGAAAAGTGAGGTGACGTTTCGATGGATAAGTCCGTAACGGAAAACCATGTGAATGAAAACGAGTCCATGACCTTTGTTCAGCTGGCTATGGCACTGGCTGATGACTATGAGAGCGTTTATGTCATCGATACCGATGATGACAGCTATGTTGAATATGCCGCCGCAGGTGAGTTCAAAGAACTTACAAGGCGGTCGGAGGGTGATGACTTTTACGCCGATACCGTTCGCAACTGCAACCTTATAGTTTACCCCGATGACAGACAGAAATTCCTCGAAAGTTTCAGGAAAGAGAACGTTATGGCGGCGCTGGATGGCGGCAGGTCTTTCACGCTGAATTACAGGCTGATAAAAGACGGTGTGCCCGCCTACTATTTCCTTAAGACTATACGCGGCAAGGGGCGTGATGTCAAGCATATCATAATAGGTGTGCAGAATGTTGATGCGCAGGTGCGCCGCGAAAAGGCGATCGCTGAGGAGAACAGGCGATATTCCGAGATAGCAGGCTCTCTGGCGAGTTTGTTTGAGGTCATATATCTTATCGACCTGAACACAGGCAGGTATAAAGAGTACAGCGCAAGCAGTAAGTTCGCTGAACTTGGCATAAAGTCTGAGGGTGATGACTTTTTCAGGGTGGTAAAGGAACAGACTGTCGGCGTTATACATGAAGATGACTATGCGCGGGTGACTGAGGCACTTCAGCGCAGTAATATGGTGAAAGTTCTGGAAAAGTGCGGCTCATTCTCGCTGAGTTACAGGCAGATACTTGACGGCAGACCGCAGTATGTATCTCTGCTGGCTATAAGACAGCGCAACACCAGCGACAGGGTCGTGATAGGCATAAGAAATGTTGACGAGCAGGTACAGCGCGAGAACGCAGCCGCTCAGGAAAGCGCCACTTACAGTCATATCGCAAAGGCGCTGGCAAGCAGGTATGAAGTAATATACTATATCAATATAGAAAATAATGAATATGTCCAGTACAGCGCCAGCGAAAGGTTTGCAAAGCTGGGTATGACCGTATCAGGCAAGGATTTTTTCAAATCGGTAAAAGCGGATATCTCAAAATATATACACCCCGATGATAAAAAGCGGCTGTTTGATAATCTGAGAAAGGATAATCTGGTGGAGGTGCTGGCACAGAGCGGCTCGATGTCGATGACATACAGACAGACGCTCGGCGGCAGGACACAGTATGTGACTGTGCTGGCTGTCAGACCAAAAAATGATGACAAGCACGTTATCATGGGAGCATTAAATGTTGATGCCCGTGTAAGGCGTGAACAGTCGATGGCGCGTGAAAATGAAGCTGTCGGAGAGATAGTCATGACGATGGCGCAGATGTATGAAGTCATCTACTATGTGAACATAGTCACTGACGAGTACCGCGAGTACAGCCACAGTGACAAGTACACAAAGCTGACGATAAGCACCACAGGCACAGATTTCTTCGGAGATACACAGCACAATATGCGCAGCCTCATCTGTACCGAAGACTATCAGATGATGGAAGAGGCGATGAAAAAAGAGAACCTGCTGAAAAGTATGGAGGAAACAGGTTCCATCACCCTGAATTACAGGCTGATGCTGGACGGCAAGCCCACCTACGTGACGCTTTTCGCCCTTAAGCCGAAGGAAGACTCCGAACATATAATAATCGCAGTGGCAAACGTTGACAGCGCAAAACGCCGCGAGATGGCTTATAAGCAGGCGCTCGGCAGTGCTATGGATATGGCGAACCGCGATGCGCTGACAGGTGTCAAGAACAAGCACGCCTACGTGCAGTCAGAGATGGAGATAGACCAGCTGATAGCTGAGGATAAGTGTTATGACTTTGCGGTGCTGGTGGCTGATGTGAATGGGCTGAAACAGGTCAATGATACGCTGGGTCACCATGCGGGCGATGAGTATATCAAGGCGGCATGCAAGGTCATATGTACTACTTTCAAGCACAGCCCCGTTTTCAGGATAGGCGGTGACGAGTTCGCTGTAATAATGAAAGGCAGTGACTTTGAAGATCGCGAAATGCTCATAGAACAGCTTTATGAAAAGATGAAAGCTAATGGCAGTGCGGGACTGGTGACGGCGGCTGCGGGCAAATCGGAATACATAAAGGGCAAAGATCTGCGCATGCAGGACGTTTTTGAACGTGCCGACAACGCGATGTACGAGCAGAAAAAACTCTGCCGTGAAAGACGGCGCGAGTAGACTGTGGGGGCGATATGAAGAAGATACCTTTTATAACAGCGCTGGTCTGCGCGGCGATGATGTCGGTCGGCGTTTTTGCAGAAAAGATATCGGGCGGCGACCTTAACGGTGACGGCAGGATAAATGTCACCGACCTGTCAAAACTGGCGGCACATATCAAAGGCGTAAAGCCGCTGGGCGACCTTTCACAGGCTGACATAAACTGTGACGGCAAAATAAATGTTACCGATATTTCCGCACTGGCATCATATGTCAAGGGCGGGAAGTCAGAAGACACACAGCCGCCGCATTTCGTGGATCTCAGCACCTACCTCGCATGGGCGCAGGGAACGGGCTATAACAGCGGCAGTCTTGTCGCTGGCGGCGCTGACGGCATCAACGGGGATACATACCGCACTCTGCCGTCACAGGCGGGTTATGATTCGGGCAGGATAGTCATAGGCGACAGCAGGTCTTGTCAGATAGGCATATATGAACAGCACCGCAATAAAAGCGACACAGCGGTGTTCGCACTGTGGGGCGGGCATTACTCAAATTATGCGGGGCAGATATTGACTTCCGACCTGCGGGCAGATATTCGCGCCTGCATCGAAAAACAGATAGAACACTGCGGCAGTTCGACTGTGTACCTGTTTTCATCGGTCAATGACTATGACTACTCAAACGGCAATAACAGCGGCAACATATCGGCAACTATCGCGGCGGCTGAAAGCATAAGAGCGATGACCGTCATAAAAGACGGCGTGCAGTACAGTCCTCGCGTAGTGATAGTCGGCAATGTGGGCTGTGACCCGAATAACCTGCTGTTCGGGTATATCGACCCGAATTATTTCAACAGATACATGGCTGACTACAACAGCGCTTTGCAGTACGCGGCGGCGCAGTCGGGGTTTGACTGCTATGTCAGCCTTGAAGAAATGGCAGGCGGCAGTATCGGTTTCATAGATGACGGTCTGCATTATGACGAGAGGACACTGCAAAATATATGCAGTAATATATAGCGAACAGTTCATGCTATTAGTCTGTTTCATTGCGAAAGACGGTAGATGCAAAAGGGAAAACATCGGCAGATATAGAGGGGCAGATAAGTGAAAGGGTTATTTTAGGGATACGGAGGATATAAAAATGTTAAAGAGGATAATTTCACTGGCGATAACCGTGACTATGGCGGCAGGCTGCATAACGGCGTATGCAGACAGCAATAAAGGCGACCTTAACAATGACGGCAGGCTCAATGTCACTGATGTGTCGAAACTGGCGGCGCATGTAAAGGGAGTGAAGTCACTTAGCGGCACATCACTTACAAGGGCTGATGTGAACAGCGATGGCAAGGTGAACGTAACAGATATCTCGATGCTGGCAAACCATGTCAAGGGCGGCGGGGACAGTTCGGCATCAAAAACACCTACCGCTGACGATTATGCGCTTCAGCTGGCGAAACTGGTGAATAATGAACGCAGAGCGCGTGGTCTTACACCTTATGTCTATTCCACCAAACTGAATAAAGCGGCTATGATAAGGGCTAAAGAACTCTACACTAAGTTTGACCATACCCGCCCTGACGGAAGAAGCTGTTTTTCCATATATGACGATCTCGGCATCAACTGGACGGCTGTGGCTGAGAACATAGCATACGGTCAGAGTTCTGCGCAGGCGGCGTTCAATGACTTTATGAGTTCTGAGCATCACCGCAGCAGCATGCTCGATGCCACCAAGACTTACATGGGGATAGGCGTATACCGCAGCAGCAGCGGCACTTTGTACTGGGCACAATTATTCGCCAACGGCAGCGGAATGACAGGAAGCGTTGTTTAATTCACAATTCATAATTCATAATTCATAATTATTGGCATGGGCGAAAGCGTGCTGTGCCGCCGAAAAAGCCGAGTAAGCGCAAAACAAAAGGTCTTCACACCCCCGTGAAGACCTTTTTTCATTATTCAACAGATTTCAGGCTCTCTGCCATGTTTATCTTTTCCAGCTTACTGCTCATGACCGCGTTCACACCGATGTTGAACAGGAATGTCAGCGCGATGCTGTAAACAAAACTCATAGGAAGTATGCGCACCTTGAAGCTGACCATATCGACCACTATCTGCGCCATCACAAAACGGTGCAGGAGTACGCCCAGCCCAAGCCCGACCGCTATGCCCAACGCCGTCAGGAAAATGTTCTCGCGCAGTACGTATGCCGCCGTTTCATTGCGGAAAAAGCCCAGCACCTTGATGGTAGCTATCTCGCGCTCACGCTCGGTTATGTTGATGTTTGTCAGGTTGTACAGCACTATGAACGCCAGCCCCGCCGCGCTGACTATGACCAGCAGTACCACGTAGTCAAGACTGCTCATCGAGTCGGTCAGACGTTTCTTCAAATCCTCGTAAAGGGTCACGTTTACCACATCGTCCAGCTTGCCAATGGCGGTCTGTGCCTTGTGGACATCTTCGTCCGCCTTGAACCTCACATACGCTTCGTTCATATCTGTCTGCTCGCCCAGCTGACGTTCGACTGCTTCGTGCGGAACGAAAATGTAGTTGTAAACGTGGTTGTCAAATATCGCCTTTACCCTGAACTTCATCACCCGCATGTTTTCATCACGCAGAGTTATCTCATCGCCCGCTTTGACCTTGTAGCGCTCTGCCACACTTATGCTCACCAGCGCTTCATCACCTGTGGGCGGCTCGACCGCTTCACCCTCAGTGTCGATGAAATTCATACTGCCTTTCAGTTCATCAAAATCAGCAGGAGCCATCAGGGTCATGCTCTTTGTCAGATCTTTTTTGACAAGATCCCATGCCCCCGTGTAAATGCAGGCATACTCCGCACCCATATCGTCCAGCTTTTCGGAAAGCGACTGCGGCATGCCGCCGTCATCGCCCGCCTTGAAGTCCACCGAAGCATCAGCCGTCACTATCTCATCGTACTGAACTTCCGCAAAGCCCGATACCGAGTCTTTCAGCCCGAAGCCCGTCAACAGCAGAGCCGTACAGCCGCTTATGCCGACTATCATCATGAAGAAACGCTTCTTGTAGCGGAAAATGTTGCGTATCGTTACCTTGTGCAGGAATTTCATTCTGTTCCATATGAACGGAAATCTCTCCAGCAGTACCCGCTTGCCCGCTTTGGGTGCTTTGGGACGCATAAGCCCCGCCGCAGTTTCGCTCAGTTCATACCTGCACGACAGCCAAGCAGCACCCACCGAACATGCTATCGCGACCGCACCCGCTATCGCCGCCAGCTTCACATCGAACAGGTACTTTATGTCAAGTTCTATGTACATCAGCTTGTAGGTCATCCATATAACTTTCGGGAAAAGCACCGTACCAACGCCGTAGCCCAGCACACAGCCCAGCACCGCCGCACTGCCCGCATAGAACGTGAACTTGCCCATTATCGCCCGCTCGGAATATCCAAGCGCTTTCAGCGTGCCTATCTGCGTGCGGCGCTCTTCCACCATGCGGCTCATGGTCGTCATGCAGACCAGTGCCGCCACCAGTATGAAGAATATCGGGAATACCCTCGCCACCTGCTCGACTATCTCCGAGTCGTTCTCAAAGCAAGCGTAGCCGATGTTAGTGTTGCGGTCAAGCAGGAAAACATCGGGCTTTTTCAGGTCACGAAGTTCTTTTTCGCCGTCTGCCAGTTCTTGCTCAGCCTTAGCTATCTCCTCATCAAAGGAGGTCACACCGTCCTGATACTCAGCCTCGCCGTCCTCATACTTTTCAAGACCATCTTCGTACTCAGCCTTGCCGTCCTCATATTCCTGTCTGCCTTTTTCCAGTTCAGCTTTGCCGTCCTCCAGCTGTTTTTTGCCGTCCTCATAATCACGCAAGCCCTTGTCGTACTGTGCCTTGCCCGACTGATACTGTGCCAGCGAAGCCGAGTACTGTGCAAGGCCTTGCTGATACTTCGCCCTGCCCGCTTCCAGCTGAGCGCGGCTCTGTTCAAGGACTTCCCGCTGTGCCGAAAGTTCAGCCTGCCCCGCCGAAAGTTCTGCCTTTTTCGCATCAAGTTCAGCCTGTGCCGCCGAAAGCTGTTCAAAGCCGCCGTCAAGCTGTGCCTTGCCCGCCATTATCGCGGCTGACTCTTCGGGCGGCAGCATGTCCGCCATATCGAGGTATTCGCCGTACTGTTCCATGAACTGCGCATACTGCATATTCAGCGCCGCAGTGTTTGCATCTATCTCCGCCTGACCTGCTTCTATCTGCGCCGCGCCGTCATCAAGCTGTGCCTGTGCCGCCGCCAAAGCCGCTTCGCCCTCACGGAGTTGTTTTTCGCCCGCATCTAACTGCGCCTTGCTTGCCGCGAGGGTCGCCGCCGCGCTGTCAAGCTGTGCCTTGCCGCTCACGAGTGTACCCTCAGTGTCATCGAGGGTCTTTTTGGCATCTTTCAGCTTCTTCTCGTTGTCGGCTATCTCTTTTTCACCGTCAGCTATCTCCTTTTCGGCATCGGTGAGTTTCTGCGCCGCATCGTCAAGTTCCGCCTTAGCATCATCAAGTTCCGCACGCGCATCGTCCAGCTTTTGCTGACCTTCTTCGCGTGCATCTTCAAGTTCCTGCCTGCCGTCAGCCAGCTTGTCCTCAGCTTCCGAAACTATTCTGTCATAGCGCTGTTCAGCCTGTTCTTCGGCAGCTTTCTCCCAGCTGTCCTCGCGGTCAGCCATATAGTCCTTGTAGTCGTCCGAATACACATCAAGTTCGTGGTCCAGCTTAACATAAAGTTCGGTATAAACTTCCATGTCAAAAGCCGACTTGTCAAGATAGATATACCCGTTCACAGAACCGCTTCCGAGTGTGGTAGTGCCGCGCTCAAAATGTACGTAAGCAGGTGCGTATATCCGTCCGACCACCGTCAGTTCACGGGGCTTGAAACTGTCCAGCGTGTCCTCGCTGTTGCCCTCGCCCACCGTGAATTTGTCGCCCACCTTAAAAGAGGTCTTGCCGTCTATCAGCACTTCGCCGTCATTTTCGGGCATTCTGCCCTCCAGCATTTCGGGGACATTCACCCCGTCAGTCAGCGAGTGGGTCTTGAATACCAGTTCGTTGTCCTTTTCATCATGCACCAGCAGGTCGAGGGCGTATGCACCCTCAGCCGCGCGGACATCTTCACGCCCTTTCAGCGCCGCAACGTCATCTTCCTCCCACCCCAGCGTGGAAACTATGCGGTAATCGAACAACTCGTGATCGGTCATAAAGCCGCCCACCGTGTTGACCATAGCGGGCGTGGTTATTTTTACGCCCGAGAAAAATCCCACACCCAGCGCGATTATCGCCATTATCGCAAAAAAGCGCCCGAAAGTGCTCTTTATCTCCCTAAGCGAAGAAACTCTCAGTTTTGAACGCATGTGCATCACCACTCGATGTCTTCAACATCAACGATATCGGTATTCAGCCGCATGCTTTCCACCATACCGCTCTTGACAGTGATTATCCTGTCTGCCATAGCCGCCAGCGCCGAGTTGTGGGTTATCACCACGACAGTCATGCCCTTTTTGCGGCAGGTGTCCTGCAACAGTTTAAGCACCGCCTTGCCCGTGTTGTAGTCCAGCGCACCCGTAGGCTCATCGCACAGCAGAAGTTTCGGGTTTTTGGCGAGCGCCCTCGCGATAGCCACACGCTGTTGTTCACCGCCCGAAAGCTGTGCGGGGAAGTTCTTCATTCGCTCCCCAAGACCCACCTGTCTGAGCACTTCTTCCGCATCGAGCGGGTCTTTGCATATCTGCGCCGCCAGTTCCACATTTTCCTTAGCGGTGAGGTTCTGCACCAGATTATAGAACTGGAACACGAACCCGATATCATACCGCCTGTAAGCGGTAAGTTCCTTTTTGCCCAGCTTTGATATCTCGCGGCCGTCCAGCTTTACACTGCCCGAAGTCAGCGTATCCATTCCGCCGAGAATATTCAGTATAGTCGTTTTGCCCGCGCCCGAAGCGCCGACAATAACGCAGAATTCGCCCTTGCCTATCTCAAAAGTGGCATCTTTCAGCGCATGTATCTCGACTTCACCTGTCTTGTAAGTTTTCTTTACGTTCTTAAATTCAACAAATGCACTCATTTTTACTCCTATCTAAATGGGGGCTGGCTCGCCCCCATACCCCCACGCTCCACCTCGGCTGGAGGGTTATCGCTTCGCTCGCAAAACGCCCCTACGGGTCGTTTTGTTCGCTCTCGCGATAACGAGCCGAGGGTCGCTCTTTGGCATGCCCAAAAGTCTTGTTTTGCCCGATTATCTTAAATGGGGACGAAGCCCCAAAGCCCCCACGCGAGCCTTTTGCGCCTGAATGAAGACTCGCCCGCATGTCCGAAAGTCCGTTTTCTCCCTCTTTTCACGGGAAATGCCATCATTCACGCAACAATTTCCACCGCTAAATGCTGGATATATCGGCAAACTCCCGCTAATGTCAGCGATTTGGAACGGCTTCTGATGTTTGTAGGGTGAGGGCTTGTCCCCGCCTGTAAATGCAAACTACCGTTCCTGTCAACGATTATGGATCATGAACTATAAAACCGATCATGACTATCCCTTTAGCACACCAACTAAAAATGCGGTAAACAAAAAGATATACGCCAAGGACCTTAAGTTCTGTATAGCCGCTGTTTTTTGTGGTGTGTCAGCGGGATAACCACAAAACCGATTTCTATTATACCATAGTAATATTGAAAAATCAAGGCGCGTATCTAATGTATTCCAGCATTTTCCTGAAAAAAGACAGCACTCACCCCTTGACAAATCGGGAAAAAGGTGTTATAATACATACAATATTTTTCAAACGCTATGACCGGGAGAAGTAACACAGGTATTTCACTCACAGAGAGCGCGGAAGAGGTGTGAGCCGCGCAGCAGAGCCTTTGCGAATAACACCCGCGAGCGGCAGACCGAACGGCGGAAGTTCAGTAGGAAAGACGTGTTCCTCACGTTATGAGGATAAGAGTGACAACGCTCGGATAATGCTTTTGAGCGATTTGTAATTCAGGTGGTACCGCGATGGCTTACAGCTTTCGTCCTGTTTTTGGGGACGAGGGCTTTTTTTATTGCCCAAAAAGCGGTGCGGCTGTGTGCTCGGGAAGGGGAGCGGTATGGATAATACGGATAATGAAAATATAAAGCGATTTTATAATTCATAATTCATAATTCACAATTCATAATTATTGACATGAACGCAAGTATTGTGCATTTATGAAAAATGCAGATGTCATTGCAGGGCGTGGGCGTATGCGGCTGTGTCGGCATAAATCCCGCCATCGGGCAAAACAAGACTTTTGGGCATGCCAAAGAGCGAGGAGCTCACGGTCGACGCAGTCACCGTTAGCGCCTTTAAAGTTTTTTTGTGCCCGTAGGGAGGTACGACCGAAGGATGCAAAAAAATCTTTAAGTTTCTCAGGCGCAAAAGTCTGAGCGTCGGGGGTATGGGGGCTTCGCCCCCATTTAGAAAGGGTATGCACAAAGCATTACAGGCACATACGCAGATCTATGCAGACACAAACACAATTCCCCGAAAGCATGGCAAAGAAGCCATGTGAAAGCCGATGTTTGGGGCATGGGGGTGAACCGTTCCCCTAAAAAATCAAAACAAAATAATGCGGGCTTTTGTAATTCACAATTCATAATTCATAATTTATAATTATTGACATGAACGCAAGTATTGTGCATTTATGAAAAATGCAGATGTCATTGTAGGGCGTGGGCGTATGCGGCTGTGTCGGCATAAATCCCGCCAAAGGGTATGCACAAAGCATTACAAGCACATACGCAGATCTATGCAGACACAAACACAATTCCCCGAAAGCATGGCAATGAAGCCATGTGAAAGCTGATGTTTGGAGCATGGGGGTTGAACCATTCCCCTAAAAAATCAAAACGAAATAATGCGGGCGAACAAAGCCATTACCCATGCCAAAGAGCGACCCGCGCCCCGTTATCGCGGGAGAGAGCAAAATGACCCGTAGGGGCATTTTGGGAACGAAGCGATAACCCTCCGGGCGCGGCTGAGCGTGGGGGTATGGGGGCTTCGCCCCCATTCAGAATAGGAGTAAAAAAATGAAACATATTGATATTAAAGAAGTATTGCAGAATAAGGAACTCATCGGACAGACCGTGACTGTTTGCGGCTGGGTAAGAACTTCAAGAAACTCGAAGAATGTGGCTTTCGTAGAGCTGAATGACGGCACTTCGCTGAAAAATGTTCAGGTCGTTATAGATAAGGCTGATGACCCCGATTATAAGGATATCCCCCGCGTGGGAACTTCCCTTAAGGTCGAGGGCAAGCTGGTAGAGGGCAGAAATGCCGCTGAGATAAATGTCACACCCGCCGATATCACTGTTCTGGGCGACTGCCCGCAGGATTACCCTCTCCAGAAGAAAGGTCATACGCTGGAATTCCTGCGTACCATGCCCCACCTGAGAGGCAGGACGAACACTTTCAACGCTGTTATGAGAGTTCGCTCGGTGCTGGCGCAGGCTATTCACAGCTACTATCAGGACAGGAATTTCATCTATGTGAATACGCCCCTGATAACAGGTTCTGACTGCGAGGGCGCAGGCGAGATGTTCAGAGTCACCACCATCGGTTATTCGCAGGATTACAAGACTGAGGACGATTACGATGCCGCTGATTTCTTCGGCAGACGCGCAGGTCTGTCGGTGTCGGGTCAGCTGGAAGGCGAGATGGCGGCTACCGCTATGGGCAAGATATATACTTTCGGTCCGTCGTTCAGGGCTGAGAACTCCAACACACCCAAACACCTTGCTGAGTTCTGGCACGTTGAACCTGAGATAGCTTTCGCTGAACTCGATGATGTCATCGAAGTCGCTGAGGATATGGTAAAGCATGTCATCGGCACAGTTCTTGAAAAGTGCCCCGATGAGATAGCTTTCTTCGATGCGCATTTTGAAAAGGGTCTTAAGGCAAGACTTGAAGAACTTATCAGCCACGAATTCGGCAGAGTTACCTACACAGAAGCTATCGAACTGCTTAAAAAGTCTGGCGAGAACTTCGTTTATCCCGTTGAGTGGGGCTGTGACCTCCAGACAGAACATGAGAGATACCTGTCCGAAAAGGTGTTCGGCAAGGCAGTTTTCGTTACCGATTATCCTAAGGAGATAAAGAGTTTCTACATGAAGCAGAATCCCGACGGCAAGACCGTTGCGGCAGTTGACCTGCTTGTACCCGGTGTCGGTGAGATAATCGGCGGCAGTGAGAGAGAAGCTGACTACGATAAGCTGATAGCCGCTATGAAGGAGAGAAACATGAACCTCGACCTGTACAGCGACTACCTCGACCTTAGAAAATACGGCACTGTACCTCACGGCGGCTTCGGTCTGGGCTTTGAAAGACTTATAATGTACACAACAGGCGTACAGAACATAAGAGATGTCATCATGTTCCCGAGAACAGTAGGTTCTATCAGATAATTATATAGCTATGGGATTTATGTTCGGACTTTTTGTCGCTTTCTCAGTTGCCATTGTACTTATGCCTGTGACTTTCATGATCGGTCTGCCTGTGGGTATCCTTTCACTGCGCGATAATTTAAGGCTGAGAAAGTACATGCGGCAGATAGATCAGCGGGTGAAGAATGAACTGCTGTCGCAGTCGGGCTACGGCGCTGTGACACCCGATGTGCTGGCTATGGTCAAGGGGCATATCCTGAAAAGCAACCTGGTGCTTGCGGGCATAATGGGTGCGATGTGCCTGCTATTCCTGTTCATTTTGAACGAGTGGCAGATGTGGCAGGCGGCTGTCTATGTGATGGTGCTGTTCACTGCGGCGACAGGGCTGCATTTTGCTTATGATCTTTTTTGCCTGAGAGATGCGCCCGCGCTCATGAAAGTCAAAGCGTTTGTCTTTATGACTCACGGAAATAAAGTGACTTTCATATATTACGACATGCAAAAGCTAGAATACTGCGCGACATCAAGGAATGTCATGTTTTCGGGCAGAGCGAATACCAGGGCGGGAAATTATGTGAACATCATCGTCAGAAAACGTCAGAACGGCTATAAAGTCATAAGGGTGCTTACGTTCTGAGAAAAGGCGCTGAATAATACAAATGCAGGCTAAGAATGATCGGCTTGCATTAACTGAATGACAAAATACATTAAAAATACGTTGTTTATCTTATTTTTACGGAAAACCTCTTGACAAAAATGCAATTTCGGTGTATAATAATTGCATGGTAAGGAACAAGGACGTTCCGGTCGCAAGAGGCGGTCGGAATGTCCTTTTTTGTTTCAAAGATGTGAAAGGTAGTGAGTTTTTATGTCAAGATCACTCTATCTGCCGGAAGGTTATGCTCCGGCACTGTCGCTGAGAGAAACTCAGCACGCTATCAAGTATATCAAAGACGTTTTTCAGCAGGCGCTGTCCATACAGCTTATGCTGGACAGAGTTTCCGCACCGCTGATCGTCAGAAAGGGAAGCGGCATAAATGATGACCTCAACGGCGTTGAACGCAAGGTCAGCTTCGACATCAAGGAGATCGACTGCGAGGCTGAGGTCGTCCAGTCGCTGGCTAAGTGGAAGAGAATGGCGCTCTACCGCTACGGCTATAAGGCAGGCGAAGGCATCTATACCGATATGAACGCTATCCGCCGCGATGATGATACCGATAACCTCCACTCGATATTCGTTGACCAGTGGGACTGGGAAAAGGTCATCAGAAGAGATCAGAGAACGACCGATTTCCTGAAAGAAACTGTAAAGTGCGTGGTAAAGGCGATCGTCTACACCAAGAGAAAGATCAGCCTGAGATACCCCCAGCTGAAAGGCGAGATCTGCGAGGACGTTTTCTTTGTGACCACACAGGAACTTGAAGATATGTACCCCGACAAGACCCAGAAAGAGCGCGAGAAGCTCATCGCTAAGGAGAAGAAGACCGTATTCATCATGCAGATAGGCGGCAAGCTGAAAAGCGGCGAGAAGCATGACGGTCGTGCGCCCGACTACGATGACTGGTCGCTCAACGGCGATATCTTCTTCTGGAACGAGGTGCTGGACAACGCCATCGAGATCTCTTCGATGGGCGTGAGAGTTGACGAGAAGTCGCTGGCATCACAGCTGAAAGAAGCTGACGCTGAGGACAGGATGCAGTACGACTATCACAAGATGATAGCAAACGGTACTCTCCCGCTGACTATCGGCGGCGGTATCGGTCAGTCAAGACTCTGCATGCTCCTGCTGGAAAAGGCTCACATCGGTGAAGTACAGTCGAGCATCTGGCCTGATGATATGATCGAAAAGTGCGCTGAAAAGGGTATCACACTGCTCTGATATACACGCGCGTATCTCAGCGTGATAAGAAAGCAAATGAATATGTGATTATCCCGCTGACACACCACAAAAACAGCGGCTATACAGAACTTAAGGTTCTTGGCGTATATCTTTCCCCCGCCGCAGGCGGGGGAAAGATATGGGGCGCTCAATTATCCTTTTGTTCACCGCATTTTTAGTTGTTGTGCTAAAGGGATAGTCATAAATGAATATTATGACGGTCAGCCGTATATTGTCAGTGCGGCTGACCGTTTTGTTTTTCACACGGTGCACACCCAAAATTCCCTAAAATGTGCTTGCATAACATGGCAAAATATGCTATAATGAATATGTGTAAAATTTTTTGGCAAAGAGGTCGTGTGTAAATGAAGAACAAATTTCGTGCCCTGACAGCGCTGTTATGCACCTTTGCAGTGCTGGTCAGCAGTGCCATGCCCGCAGGTGCGCTGACTTTCAAGCCCACTGTGAGAGATGAAAACGGTGAACTTAAAGATCTCAGGCTGTACTCCGACTGTGTTTATATGATAAATATGGACACGGGTGAGGAGATAGTCGATATAAACAGCGATAAGGAAGTTCCTCCCGCATCGCTGACAAAGCTGATGACTGCTGTGGTAATGCTTGATGAACTGGGCGGCGATGAAGATGCGCTGAAAGCCAAAAAAATGTCGGCAGGCACAGAGGCATTCGATGAACTGTACGGCACAGGCGCTTCCACCGCCGATATACAGCCCTACGAATCGGTAAGTGCCTACGACCTGCTGGCGGCGAACCTTATACCGTCTGCGTGTGAGGCTTCAAACATCATTGCGGTGAATGTGGGCGGCAATATACCCCGCTTTGTCGATATGATGAACGAAAAGGTGACCGAACTGGGGCTCAAGCATACCCATTTCTCCTGCGCACACGGGCTGTTCACTCAGCAGAATTTCTCTTCTGCTAAGGATATCGCGAAAATATGCGAGTATGCGCTGGATAATTACCCTGTCTTCAAGGAACTGGTCAATACAACGTTCTACACGATGGAACCCACCGATTTCCACCCTGAGGGCACAAGCCTGACCAGCACCGACTTTATGATAAATGAGTATACTGATTACTATTACAGCTATTGTCGCGGCATAAAGACGGGTACTACCGAAGCGGCAGGCAGATGCTTCGCAAGCTACGCTACCTGTGACGGCGCTACCTATCTGACGGTAACGCTGGGTGCTCCGATGGAAAAACAGCCCGAAGACATCAAAAAAGGTGAGGAAGACCCCGATTCGCTGTATGCGGCGGAAGATGTGTACTATAATTTCATCGACCATATCAATCTCTATGAATGGGCTTTCAGCACTATGGTGCAGAAGGATTTCATCAACGAGATAAGCGAGGTGCGCGATGTAAAGGTCGAGTACGGCAAAAAGCTGGACTACGCCAACCTCAAACCTGCCTGCGGCTACAGCAGGATGTGGCCCGCCAACATCAAGGTGGAAGAGGTCGAGAAGATAGTCACTGTAAAAGACCACATAGTTGCACCTGTTGAAAAGGGCGATGTGCTGGGTAAAATGGAACTTCGCTATAACGGCGAAACGCTGACGGAGATAGACCTTATCTCCACCACTAAGGTCGAAAGGTCACCTGTAAAGGAAAGAATGCGGGTGATGAAAGCCTACTTTGAGTCGATGACTTTCAAGGTGACACTGGCATGCGTGCTGGGCGGACTTCTGCTGTACTGCATAATAGTCTTCCTGATAGCGCAGAGAAAATATCTGAAAAGGGTAAAATAAGCAAAAAAGTTAAATATAGGAGTGCAGTGAGTGAAAATTTCTTTTTGGAGGATATTGAATGAAAACATTGAAGAAATACTTCTGCATCATGCTTGCGGGAATGACTGCACTGCTGTCAGGCTGCGGCAGCAAGTCCGAAAAGGTCGATATAGCCGATATCGGTGAGGGGCTGACTATCTATTCTTTCAACGCAGGCAAGGCTGATGCCCACCTCATCTACAATGATGAATGGGCGGTGCTGATAGACTGCGGCGAAAAGGGCTTCGGCAAGACAATAGTCAGCTATATGGAAGAAAATAACATATCCAAACTTGATTATCTGATAATCACACATTTCGATAAAGACCATGTGGGCGGCGCGGCTAAGGTGCTTAAAAGCTGCGAAGTAGGGTCAGTACTGCAAAGCAATTTGCCGAAAGAAAGCGATGAGTACGACAATTACCTGGAAGCGCTGGAAATAGCACAGAAAACGGCTGAAACTGTCCGCGAAAGGTACAGCTTCACACTGGGCGATGCAGAGTTTACTGTTGACCCGCCTCAGCAGGAGGTCTACGAAAACGATGACAGCAACAATTCGTCGCTGATAACAGAAGTCACTCTCGGTGAGGTGAATATGCTGTTCACAGGCGACGCTGAGGACGACAGACTTGAAGAGTTCACTTCATCGGTGAATAAGGTCTATCAATATGTGAAAGTGCCGCATCACGGGCGCTGGCAGGACAGCAATACCGATTTTGCCGACAAAGTCAAGGCTGAGATAGCAGTCATCACAAGTTCGGACGAAGAACCCGAAGATGAAGAAACTATCAAGGCTTTTGAGGATAACGGCGCTGAGGTCTTCATTACAAGGAACGGTGCAGTCAGGGCAAAATGCGATGGTAAGAACATCGCGGCGGAATATGTGGAAGAAGAGTCTGAATAGGTGATAAAAGCATGAGCATTAAAAAGAAAATACATTATGCAGTCTGTTTAGGTTGTTTTATTTGTGGCATAATTATGTGTTACTTTAGCAGCATAAATGACCATGCTGAATTTAGAAGGGTTGTTATTGCAGGCGGCTTTTTGGGAATAGCGTATATGATGTTTCCACTTGTTGACTGGGATAAGAAAGATAAATGGTTAATGTCGTTTGCGTTAAATTTTGGTGCATTTGTTTTGGCATTGATTTTTGGCGGGAAATCACTAATTTACTTTTTTAACAACAGATCCTCATCTCTTGGTTATGATTTGCTTGCTACACTGGGAATACTGATATTGTCAACTGATGTGGCATATATTGCAATATCTTTTATAGCATCTTTCTTTTCGATCGGTAAGAGGGTCGTTGGAAAAATCATGCAAATTGATGTTAAAGGAAAATTTATGACACTAAAGAATGTCCTTGCCGCAACAACTGCATTTATTGCAACTGTTACAGCTTTGTTTGCGGGTGTTGCCGCTTTGGTAAAAGCAGTAATGAAATTATAGTGATTTAGATAAGTGCAAGGATTCACTTTAATTGTAAAATTTATGTGAACGCCCTTTACAAATCACGGGAAATCGTGTATAATAATGAAGTCGTATTGTGCGGTAAACGCACACAGCAATATCCCTGCGGCAGAATACGGGTCACGCTTCGGTAAGAAGATTGTACCTGCCGTATCCCGACGCAGTGGAAAAAAATTAAGAAAGAGGTACAAAAACATGCTGAGAAAAGACGAAAAGACAGCCGTTATCGAGGCTAACAGAACTCATGAGACCGACACAGGTTCTCCCGAAGTACAGATCGCTATCCTGACCAGAAGGATCTCCGACCTGACCGAACATCTGAAGGTACACAAGAAGGACAACCACTCCAGAAGAGGTATGTACAAGATGATCGGTAAGAGAAGAAATCTTCTCAACTACCTGAAGAAGAACGACATCGAGAGATACAGAGCAGTTATCGACAAGCTGGGTATCCGTAAGTAATCATTTGAAAATTATCGGGGCAGAGGTGCGTTTTGCACCACTGCCTTTCGGTGTTTTATTTAGTAAAGTTCAAAACAAATGTTGAGGTGACGGTGTTTAGCATTGACCGGAGGACGGGAAGACTTCCCGCCCTGCGCTTATTGCTAAAAGCCCTCGCCTGACAGACGAGGAGGAAATGAAAAGATGTTTGAGAATGCAAGAACTTTTGAAACCACCTACGCAGGCAGACCTGTCGTAGTTGAAACAGGCAAGACCTGCGGGCTGTCCAACGGCTCCTGCTGGGTAAGATACGGTGAAACTGTCGTAATGGCAAACGTTACCGCTTCCAAGAAGCCCCGTGAAGGCGTGGATTTCTTCCCGCTTTCCGTTGACTTTGAAGAGAAGATGTATGCTGTCGGCAGGATACCCGGCTCTTTCACCAAGCGTGAAGGCAAGGCAAGCGACAAGGCTATACTGACTTCCAGATGCGTTGACAGACCTATCAGACCTCTGTTCCCTAAGGATATGAGAAACGATGTAACTGTAGTTATGACAGTTCTGTCGGTAGACCCCGATAATTCGCCCGAAATAACAGGCATGATAGCGACGGCTATCGCTATCTCCATCTCCGATATCCCGTGGAACGGTCCTGTGGCTTCCATCAACGTCGGCTATGTTGACGGTGAACTGGTGCTTAACCCCACCCTCGAACAGAGAGCTAAAAATAAGCTGAACCTGACTGTTGCAGGTTCTGCCGAGAAGATAGTAATGATCGAAGCGGGCGCTGAAGAGATACCCGATGACCTGATGCTCAAGGCTATTGAAACAGGTCACGCCGAGATCAAGAAGATGGTAGAGTTCATCAAGGGCATTCAGGCTGAGATAGGCAAGCCCAAGTTCGAGTTCGAGTCGATGGAAGTTGACCACGACCTGTTCGATGAGATCGAGGCTATGGTAGGCGAGGACGTCAAGAAGGCTCTCGATACCGATGACAAGAACGTAAGAGATGCAAGAATGCAGCCCATCTATGATGCTGTTCACGAGAAGTATGACGAGCAGTATCCCGATCAGGGCGCTATGCTGGAGGAAGTTCTCTATAAACTCCAGAAGAAGATAGTAAGAAACTGGCTGTACGAAGGCAAGCGTGTTGACGGCAGAGGCATCGATGAGATCAGACCTCTGGCGGCTGAAGTTGGCGTTCTGCCTAGAGTACACGGTTCAGGCATATTCACCAGAGGTCAGACTCAGGTAATGACAGTCTGCACACTGGGCCCCGTTTCCGATGCTCAGAAGCTGGACGGTCTGGACGAGGAAACCAGCAAGAGATATATGCACCAGTACAACTTCCCAAGCTACTCTGTAGGCGAAACAAGACCTTCCAGAGGTCCCGGAAGACGTGAGATAGGTCACGGCGCACTGGCTGAAAGGGCACTCGTGCCTGTACTGCCAAGCGTTGAAGAGTTCCCATACGCTATCAGATGCGTGTCTGAGGTGCTTTCTTCCAACGGTTCGACTTCGCAGGGCTCTATCTGCGGTTCGACTCTGGCTCTGATGGACGCAGGCGTTCCGATAAAGGAGCCTGTTGCGGGTATCTCCTGCGGTCTGATAACTAAGGAAGACGGCAGCTGGATGACAATGGTCGATATTCAGGGTCTTGAAGACTTCTACGGCGATATGGACTTCAAGGTGGGCGGTACCAAGAACGGTATCACCGCTATACAGGTAGATATCAAGGTCGATGGTCTGACTATGGACATCATCGCAAGCGCTTTCGAGAAGACAAGAAAGGCGAGAATGTACATTCTCGATGAGATAATGCTCAAGGCTATACCTGAGGTAAGACCTGAGGTAAGCAAGTGGGCACCTAAGATGCTCACCACAAAGGTCCCTGTTGACAAGATCAGAGAAGTTATCGGCTCCGGCGGAAAGGTGATACAGAAGATCAGCGCAGAGTGCGAAGTCAAGATCGATATCAACGAGGACGGCAGCGTATTCGTTTCGGGTCTGGACAAGGAGAAGGCTCAGCAGGCTATCAATATCATCAACACCATCGCAAACGATCCCGAGATCGGTGCTATCTACAAGGGCAAGGTCGTTCGTATCATGAACTTCGGTGCGTTTGTTGAGATCGCTCCGGGTAAGGACGGTCTTGTACACATCTCCAAGCTGGATAAGCAGAGAGTTGAAAAGGTAGAAGATGTTGTTTCCATCGGTGACGAGATCGTTGTCAAGGTAATGGAGATCGACGATCAGGGCAGGATAAACCTGTCCCGCAAGGACGCACTGGCTGACCTCGCCAAGAGGAATGCGGCTAAGTAAGTCAAATTGAAAATATTCTCTATGCAGGGCGTGTCTTCGGGTACGACCTGCATAGCTGTAATTATAAGGAAAATGTCTGCTTACGGGATATGAACCCTCGCAAAAACACATATAAAAGCAGACACCATGAATAATCGAAAAGGAGTAACAGAATATGAATTGTCCAATGTGCGGTGGAAATCTCGGTGAGAACGATCAGAGCTGTCAGTACTGCGGCACCAGAAGAAGCGAGATGGGTCCCGCTTTTAACAACCAGCCGAATACTGTCAACTACGGAAATGCCAATAACTACGGCAATACAGCCAATTACGGTCAGCCAAACAGCTATGGCATGGGCTACGGTATGAATGCGCCGCGCAATTCGGGCAGCGGCTTCGCTTCAAGGGCGATGATGAATCCGCTTGGAACGATAAAAAAGATCAGGCTGATAACATCGCTGATATGTATACTGATATTTATAGGCGTGTTCCTGTACAGGAACGTCTTTATGATGCGCGATGTCAAAAAAGACTTTGACGATTTTTCGGTGACTTTCCCGCAGGTGCTCAAAGAAGATAAAACATCGACTTTCAATGACAATGATGCAGAAGAGAGCGCGGTATATTCCAACAACAACATTGCCTTTGCATATGTAAAGTATGATATGAGCGGCTCTGATGTTGATGCGGAAACTTTTGTAGAATACATGGATATTTCGCTTAAGAGCGGACTTGATGATTATGACCAGATAAAACTGGTAGGTGATAAACTCTACTTCTATTTTTCTGAGGACGATGAGAATTATTACAGTCTTCTTACAGCCGAGAAAAAAGACGATGACCTCTATATGTTCATCGGTTATTGCCTCAAATCAGAGGAGAGCAAGTACAGTTCACAGGTAGGCAAGATGATACAGTCTATCAAATTCAAATAAGGAGGCTGTTTATATGGTTTGTAAGACCTGCGGAAAACCTGTTGAAACAGGCGAAAAAATGTGCAGAAACTGCGGTACGCTGACCGAATTCGGGCTTGAATCACAGATGGTCGGACTGAAAAAGCCACAGCAGACTAACGATTTTCAGCAAAATGCCGCTCGGTTCGGTGAAGTGACAGTCAGAGAACGTAAGGCTTCTGTATTTGCATCGATAGACCCGAAAATCGCGGGCATTATTTTGCTTATTTCGATGCTTGTCATATTCTTCGGAACTTTCTTCTACTACGAGAGCAAGAGTATCACTGTCGAGATGAAAGGCTATGACATCACACTTCCCGCTTCGATGAGGGAGGTCAAAGACAGATCTTTCGAGGTGATGGATTCTATCAGCTGTGATTCCTACGCGAACAACAGGATGGAGTTCACCTGCATACGGTACGATGCAGAAACTATCATACCCGACCTGTCGCTCAATCCTTCAAATGACGATATAGAAGGTCTGGACGCATACTATACCGCAAAGTCGGAACTGGAGATGCTTGATCTGAATTTTCCTGAGATGCTGGATGGAATTTTCTCGGAAAAACTGAAAAACTACGAGCGCAAGAAACTGCAAGGCAGGGTGCTGGAGTTCACTTACAGCGACAAGGCAATGGTCGATAATTTCGTGGCTGTGCATGTCGAGGTCAAGGATCATACAGTCTACCAGTTCAGCCTGCTGTGTTCCAACGACCAGAAGAGCAAGCTGGAAAAGAAGTTCAAAGATATATTCAAGTCAATAGAAATGCACTGAGTTTAAGCCCCCGATGCCGAACGGCGTTGGGGGCACAGTTTTCCGGGGCGGCGCATAGTATGCACAGGGGTGAAACTATGGTGTATCTTGCGGCGGTGCTGGTACTTATCACGGCAGGGCTTCTGCTGGGGGAACTGTTTCGCGGTGACGAAATACCCACTGTGCCTGCGGCAGTGGTCGTTTTTGATGACGGAAGCATCGGACTTGAAGCGCAGGTGATGTCATTCCTGCGGGAAGAAGAAGCCTTAGGGCGGCACGCAAGACCTGTCATAATTTACCGCACTGACAGAGATTTCAGCAATGCGGCTGAAAGGCTTGCCGCTGAAAACAGCGGGGTGTATCTTGCAGGAGATATGGAAGAAGTCGGTCGAATCGCGGCAGGTATAAAAGAATGATGGCTCATACTGCGGGCGGCAGGGGAGTCGGAGGAAAGGAGAAACGGAAAATGGCAGAGCCTGAGAGGATAGAGGGCGAAGTAGACCGTGTAAAATTCAAGAATTCAGACGGCAGTTTCTGCGTGATAAACGTCAAGACTGACGATGAACTGATAACCGCTGTCGGTGCGATGGGCGACATCGAAGAGGGCGAGATGGTGGTGCTGACGGGCGAATTTTTCAACAGCGACATTTACGGCAAAGAGATGAAAGTGCAGATGTTCGAGAGAAGCCTGCCATCTACAGAAGCGGCTATACTGAGGTATCTCAGCAGTGGGGCGCTTAAGTCTGTAAGACCGCTGATAGCTAAGATGCTTGTTAAGAAGTTCGGTGACAAGACGCTGGAAATAATCGAAAACGAGCCTGAAAGGATACTGGAGATAGCGGGCATGACGCAGGAACGTGTCGATACTATCAGCGATGAATTCAAGAAAGCGTTCGCGGCGCGTGCGCTGGTGGTCTATATGAATAAAAACGGCATACCCACCAAATACGGCGTTCGCGCATGGCGCAAGCTGGGAAACGGCGCTCAGCAGGAGATAAAGAAGAACCCCTACATAATGTGCGGTGACGGCATCGATCTGCCATTTGAGGACGCTGACAGCATCGCGGAAAAAGAGGAGATACCCCGTGACAGCGAACAGCGCATAAGGGCGGGCATACGCTTTGCTCTGAGAGATGTTGCCCGCGAAAAGGGTCATACCTGCATAGCTATGGAAGCGCTGAAATATGACGCTGTAAGGCTGTTGGATATAAGCGGTGAACTGTTTGACAAGGTGAAGAAAGTCGCCCTTGCCGAACAGGATATCTACGAACTTGAGATAAACGGCGAGAGTTTTGTGATGCTTGATGACTACTATAAGGCTGAGGAGTACATAGCAAGGCGGTTGGAAGTGATGAAGTCCATATCACATGACAGCAGGATAGACTATACGCCTGTCATCGAACTGGAAGAGTCCCAGACAGGCATAAAGTACGAAGACCAGCAGAAAAAAGCAATAAATCTCGCGCTTTCAGAGGGCTTTCTGGTGCTGACGGGAGGTCCCGGTACAGGTAAGACCACCACGCTGAATGCCATAATATCGCTGTTTGAACAGCAGTCGCTCGATGTTTTCATCGCAGCACCCACAGGCAGGGCGGCAAAGCGCATAAGCGACCTGACAGGTCATGATGCCAAAACGATACACCGCATGCTTGAAGTCATGCCGTCTGACGGTGACAGAATGCTGTTCATTCACGATGAGGACAACCTGCTGGAATGCGATGTAATGGTGGTCGATGAGATGTCGATGGTTGACAGCGAACTGTTTGAGGCTCTTCTGAGGGCGCTGAAAGTCACCTGCAAGCTGGTGCTTGTGGGCGACAGTGACCAGCTTCCGCCTGTTGGCGCGGGCAACGTCCTTCAGGATATCATCGACAGCGGCGTGATGTCGGTGGTGCGGCTGACCGAAGTGTTCAGGCAGGCGCAGGAATCTGATATAGTCATGAATGCCCACCGCATAGTTTCGGGTGAGATGATAGACCTCAAAAAGCGTGACAGGGACTTTGTTTTCCTGCACCGCGCCGATCCAGAAAGCTTATACAGCACACTGGTGGAACTTTGTGCCGAACGTCTGCCAAACAAGTACGGCGTTTCGCCCATATCTGATATACAGGTGCTCTCACCCACGAAACAGGGGGCGATAGCCACACATACCCTCAACAAGATATTGCAGGAGAAGCTGAACCCTCCCGCCGCCGACAAGGAAGAGATAAAGACCGCATACCGCATCTACCGCGTGGGGGATAAGGTGATGCAGACCCGCAATAACTACGAGATAAGCTGGACACCCGAAAACAGCAGTGATGAAGAGGAAAGCGGCAAGGGCATGTATAACGGCGATATCGGCATAATAGTCGAGGTCGATCCCAAAGCAAAGACGCTGGCTGTGAATTTTGAGGGGCGCATAGCCCTGTATCGCGGCGAGATGCTTGACGATCTGGAACTTGCTTATGCGGTGACTGTACACAAAAGTCAGGGCAGTGAGTACGATGTGGTGATACTGACACTCTATCAGGGACTTGATGCGCTGTATTACCGCAATCTGCTGTACACGGCGGTCACAAGGGCGAAGAAACTGCTGGTCATACTGGGGACATCGGGGCGCATCGGCTACATGATACGCAACAACAACAAAAGCCTGAGATTTACAGCGCTCAGGTACATGCTAGAACAGGGCGCATACGCAAAAGAGTTCGAGGAGATGGACGAAGACATCTGATAAGGGGGCGGGCGAATGCCATTTAATATCATAAGGGCAGATATCACAACGGTAAAGGCTGATGCTATCGTAAATGCGGCTAACAATTCGCTTCTTGGCGGCGGGGGAGTTGACGGCGCGATACACCGCGCGGCAGGCGCAGAACTTCTGGAAGAGTGCAGGACGCTCGGCGGCTGTGAAACAGGTCATGCTAAGGCGACAGCAGGCTACAGGCTGGATTGCAGGCACATAATACATACGGTAGGTCCTGTATGGCGGGGCGGAAATGACGGCGAAGAAGAACTTCTCAGGTCTTGCTACAGAAACTCTCTGGCGCTGGCGAAGAGTCTTGGCTGTGAGAGCATAGCTTTCCCGCTGATATCGGCAGGTATATACGGCTACCCTAAGCGTGCGGCTATCGAAGTCGCAGAGAGCGAAGCGCGGGCATTTCTTGAAGAAAACGAAATGGACATCACGCTGGTCGTTTTCGACAGAGCTGAATTTGAGATAAGCAGTGACCGTTACAGCGATATCGCGCAGTACATCGATGATGCTTACGCAGATGCGGTAAAAAAACGCGAACGCGGCAGAATAGCAGAAATGAACTCGGCTTTCGGGGCGGCTGAAAAGTCAAAAAAACGGAGGTTCTTCGGGGCAAAAGCGAAGTCAGCCGAACCCGCTCCGCTGATGGAAGAGTGCTGTGAAGCTATATCGGCGGCAGATATTTTTGCCGACCGTGACGAATCATTCTCACAGTCACTTCTGCGAATGATAGATGAGCGCGGCATGACCGATGTTGAAGCGTACAAGCGTGCGAACATCGACCGCAAGCTGTTCTCAAAGATACGCAGTGACATTCACTACAAGCCCAAAAAACAGACGGTGCTTGCATTTGCAGTGGCGCTGAAACTCAGCCTTGCCGAAACCGAGCAATTACTGGCGCGGGCAGGCTTTGCGCTGTCAAACTCACTGGACTTCGACCTGATAGTCAAGTACCATATCACACACGGCATATACGACATTTACGAGATAAACGAAGCGCTCTTCCGATTTGACCAGACTTTGCTGGGTCAGGTCTGAGCGAATATAAGACGAAAGGGAAGAAAGGCAGAACTTTCTTCCCTTTTTTGTGCATAAAAAAGACACCCCTGCCAAAGCAGAAGTGTCATCTGAAAGCTGGTGACGGGATTCGAACCTGCGACCTGCTCATTACGAATGAGCTGCACTACCAACTGTGCTACACCAGCATATATCAGCCCTGCCGTAAGACAGGGCATTTTGTTTACCAAGTCTGATCGTCGCCCTCGATAGAAGTCAGTGCGAGGTCACCCGCCGCCATAGCCTTAGCCCTTACATAAGCCGCCAGTGAAGCCACATCTATCGTGCTCAGTTCATCAGTCAACTCCTGCAAAATGGCAGGGGGAATGGAATAACTGCGTACCTCAGGCATGTGTATCTCAGGCGCAAACTTGAACATGGGTATAGTCGCATCATCAGTATTGAGATCACAGCGGAAATCGGTCGGTATCTTATACGGCTCGTCCTTGCGGGGCTTTTTGATAAGTTCGACCTTAGTCAGCCAGACATTCAGCTTGTTGAAGTCGGCAGAAAGCTGAGGGAGCACATCATTATCGGCATAGTATATGAACAGCGAAGCTAAGTCATTCATGATGAAAACTCTGTCAAGCGCGAAGTCATTGAAAAACACATGCCGCAGAGCACAGCAAAGCGCAAACTTATTTCTTGCCATAACATATCCCTCCTATATTCGGCCGGAACTTATATCAGCCTTGATATTATACCACATTTCCTCTGATTTGTCAAGAGCAGTTATCTGACATGTTGTTAAGCGTATCCTCAGCCTTTATATTATCTGGAAAAGATAGAATTTCAGATAGTCCGTTTCAGGTACGTTCATAAGTATCGGGTGGTCGGGTCCCTGCTGTCTTGCTTCCACCAGTTTAAGGCGTACCCCCGCATCTTTCGCCGCACTCATAAGCATTTTCACAAAGAGGTCGTTTCGCATGAAGTGCGAGCAGGAACATGTCGCCAGATACCCGCCGCGCGGCAGAAGTTTCATAGCGCGGTAGTTTATCTCCTTGTAGCCGCGCTCAGCCGAATTTACCGTCTTTCTGCTTTTTGTGAATGCGGGCGGGTCGAGTATCACAAAGTCATACCCCGCCTTTTCTTCTGCCAGCTTAGGCAGAAGGTCGAACACATCTGCGCATACAAAGTCCATCTTATCTGCCAGACCATTTCTTTCGGCGTTGGCTTTAGCCGTATCCACCGCGAACTGTGAAACATCCACCGCAGTGACATGTTCAGCACCGCCCATAGCGGCATTCAGCGCGAAAGAACCTGTGTGTGTGAAGCAGTCCAGCACCCGCTTGCCCTTAGCTATCTTAGCCGCCGCCAGTCGGTTGTACTTCTGGTCAAGGAAAAATCCTGTTTTCTGACCGTTCTCCACATCGACCTTATAGATAATGCCGTTCTCGCATATCTCTGTCACGGGTGAGGGCGTTTCGGCAGGCAGGAAATCGGCTTTATACCAGCCCTTGCCCTGTTCAAGACCCTCCAGTTCTCTTATAGCCACATCATTTCTCTCCATGATGCCCCTCAGCGCCACACCGTCAGTCGCCAGTTCTTCGGTCAGCAGTCGGTAGAGCATATCTTTGCGCTGTTCCATGCCGTAACTCAGCACCTGCACCGAAAGTATATCGCCGTAGCGGTCAACAGTCAGTCCGGGCAGACCGTCAGACTCGCCGTGTACCAGTCGGCAGGCGGATATGTCATCGCCCATGACAGTCTTTCTGTGGTCGAGCGCATAGCGCACTCTCCGCCTGAAAAAGCCCTCACCGAAAGTTTCGTTGGCATTGTCCGAGAGTATGCGCACCCTTATCTTGCTGTTCATGCTCACCAGTCCCGAACCGAGATAGCCGCCCTTTTCGGTCAGCACATCGGCTATCACGCCGTTTTCTATGTCATCGGGCGACTGTGATATCTCATTATCGTACACCCACGGATGCCCGCCTTTCAGCCTTTCGGCGCACCTTTTGCTGACTGTGAATGCGGGAAGACCCCTTTTGCTTTTCATATAATTCCTCCTGCCTGTTATGGTAAACGACAACACTTATCAGTTGTCCGCTAAAACGAAATCGACCTTGCCCGAATTTACATTCGCGCCCAGCACCTTTATGGCGATGCGCTGTCCCACGCGGTATACTGTGCCTGTGGAGAAGTTTTTCAGCTGCATCATGCCGTCGCTCTCATAGTAGCCCTCAGGCAGGTTGTCAACATGTATCAGACCCTCGCAGGTGTTGTCAAGTTCAACGAACATGCCGAAATCCGTCACCGAAGTGATAACGCCCTCAAAGCATTCGTCGATGTGACCTGTCATATATTCAGCCTTGTAGCAGTCATCACATGCACGCTCTGTCTGCATGGCGGTCAGTTCTGTTTCAGTAGACCTGTCAGCCGCCGCATAAACGAACTTGTTGAATCTGCTCCTGCACTCTTCGGCAGACATGCCCTCCAGAAAAGCCGACATTATGCGGTGTATCGAAAGGTCGGGGTAGCGGCGTATTGGCGAGGTGAAGTGCGCATAATCCTCCAGCACCAGCCCGTAGTGACCTATCGGCTCGGTGTCGTACTTCGCCTTTGACATGCTTCTCAGCACCGCGTTGTTGACTATCTTCTCGGCATCAGTGCCTTTCGACATTTCCAGTATCTCCGCCAGCTGTTTCGGCTTTGGGTCGTCCCCCAGCACATAGACTATGTTCAGCCCCGCCAGCATTTCTTTAAGCCCCTCTATCTTCTCGGCAGAAGGCGGTTCGTGTACGCGGTATACGAAAGGCAGTTCGTTCTCCAGCCCGAACCTTGCGGCGCACTCATTGGCAGTCAGCATGAAGTCCTCTATCATCTCCTGCGCAAACCTGCGCTGATACTCGCCCACGCCCACACAAACGTTCTCTTCGTCGAACATCAGTGCGCTCTCGCTTGTTTCTATCTGCGGCGCACCTCTTGCGATGCGCTTTTTGCCCAGTATCTCAGCCAGTTTTTTCATTACGGGCAATTGGTCGATGACCTCTTTGTACTTCTCAGCCATCTCGCGGCTCACAAAGCCGTCAAAAATATCGTTTACCTCCGAATAAACGCCCTTCACCCTCGACCTTATGACCGATTTCGTGAACTTATAGCTTTTTATATCGCCAGCCTTGTCCAGCTGACACAGACATGAGAAAGCCAGCCTGTCCTCCTGCGGGTTGAGCGAACAGATGCCGTTTGAAAGTTCGGCAGGGAGCATTGGTATGACCCTGTTTGCATAGTACACGCTTGTACCGCGCTGAAAAGCCTCGTTATCCAGCGCAGACTTCGGCTTTACATAGTGTGAAACATCTGCTATGTGTACCCCCAGCAGGTAGCCGTCCTCATTCTCCTGAACGCTTATGGCATCGTCAATATCTTTGGTGTCAGCGCCGTCTATGGTGAATATGGGCAGTTCCCTCAGGTCGAGCCTGCCCTCCTTTTCCTCAGCGCTTATGCCCGCCGCAGAAGTCCTGCGGGCTTCGTCTATGACCTCAGGCGGGAAAATAGGCGACAGCCCCGCCGCCGCCACTATACTCAGCGCACAAGCGTCAGCTTTCAGCGAACTTCCCAGACATGTCACTATCTCGCATCTGTGCTCGCTGTGGCGTTCGCCGCGCTTTGTTATGAGCGCCACAGCCTTGTCACCCTCGTGAAGTTCCAGCCCCAGCGGGTTGACAAAATCCAGCGCGTATTTTGATATGACATCGGGCATTATTTTCAGCTGACCGAATTCGCTGACGATCTCGCCGCTGAAACGGCTGAAATTCTCCTCCTCTATGGAAACGACTTCACCTTCGGGGCTTTCGCCTTTGCCTGGGCGTATCTGCACCATCACGATGTCGCCCGGCATCGCGCCCATCAGCAGTTTGCCGGGTATGAATATCTCCTCGTTGGTGTCAACGTTCTTTACAAATCCGAAACTCTTGTGCAGTCTGGTGACGCGGCACTTTTTCAGCTTGCCGCCGTTTCCCAGTGTGAAACCCAGCCTGCCTTCGGTTATCTCGCCCTTTTTCTTCATTTTGTCCACTGTTTCTGCGAACCTGTCAAAGTCAAAATTCCCCTTTCGGAAAGCCTTGACCAACTCCTTGAAGCTGACAGGCTTCTTGCCCGATGCTTTCAGCTTGTGGAGTATCAGTTTTCTGTAATCTTTCATATCTTCTCCTCATGAGTCCAACTAAGCGGACATCTATTTTCTCTTATAAGTTTTCAGCCATGATCTGTAGGCATCTTCATAACTATTATAGTACCTGCGCAGGTAGCTGTCGCCGTTATCCCAGCGGCGGCGAAGTTATTTTTCGTCGCGCTCACCGAGAATGCAGTAGTCTGAAATTATCCAGCTGCAATAATAACGCCTGTATGCGCCTTTTCCGCCTCTTATCTCACTTCGGCGGACAGCTCTGCCCGCAAATGTCTTCGGCTTGAAACGCCTTTTTTTAGTATTCGTCCTGTCTTTATTCACAGGAAATCTGCGGTAGCTCCTGCTCATTTTTCACCCTTTTTTCTTCATCAGCATCTCCATCAGCCGAACATAACTGTAATCGCCCGCAATTTCAGCGCAATTTTTGATATCCCCGTAGCAGACAGAATAAAACTCACCGACCCTTACGCTGTGCCTGATATTCTTTTTCACATACTTCCATATGCGCTTCCTCGTGCTTTTGTCAGCCTGCATAATGCACAGCGCAGAGGTGTAAAAAGCCCGACGATTGGCGCTTGTCAGCACATCGGTGTGCTTTTTGAAAAGTTCTTCCGCCGCTGATACCTCGCCCTTTTCCGCCAGCAGTCCTATCATGTCTTCTGCGGCTGTCAGCGCACGCATTTTACCGTTTTCGTCTGTTATTTCGGACTCAAAAGCCCGTTCGTAGCACCCGCGCACCGCCTGCTCTCTGTCCTCTTTGCGATGGGTATACTTAGCAAACCTTCTCAGCTTCTCAAAGTCCTCGCCCTCAAGCCCGTTTTCCTTGAAAATATCCACCAGAGCGCAGACTTCCTCAGTCATTTCAAGTTCAGCCGCCAGATAGATGCTGTCCGAAATATCGTACTCGTCGGTGCTTGCGGGATAATTGTACCCGCCGTCGGTCATAAGACCGCACCAGCAGTCAAAATTTGCGTTCTTCGCCCGCGTGAACAGTTCCTCGTCAGCGCTCGTGCGGTATTTCTGCATCATGTCGGCAAGCATCTCCATACCCGCGCCGAACCCCTGAAAACTTTCGTTTTCGCAGGCTTTGACCTCCTGTTCAAAAAGTTCCCGCACCATCTGTTCGCGCTCATTTTCGGGCAGTTCTCTCACCCCGAACTGCAAGCCGTACACCAGCCGCAGACGGGCAGCACGGTTCTCATCTGTATCGCCGTACCTCTCGGTGTGCCTGCATTTGTACAGATACGCCGCTTTATCCCCCGCGAGATATCGGTCGATATCTGCGGTCAGACGTTCTTTTATACGTGAAAGTATCTCGCGCTGACCCATCACTCAGTCCTCTCCGAAAGCTACAGCTGTGTACTCCTCTTTAAGAGTATACCCGAATTTTGCGGCTATTTTCAGCGACATTGTGTTTGCCGCGTCCCAGTGGGCTTTAAGCCCGCGCTTTGCACATTCACGAATGAACGCCGCCCCCGCGACAGTCGCCAGACCTTTCCTGCGGTAGTCGGGGTGTGTGGCTATCTCCACCTCTACCCCGCCGCTGTAAGCCGAATAGCAGGAAGCCGCGCAGATAAGCCTTCCCCGATGGGTGATACAGCACCCGAAAGCGTTATCGGCAAAGTCGGCATAGTCCTTAAAATTACCCACAAACGCCCACGACCATGTTTCCTTTATCGCCTGAGCGTATATTTCTTCGTCTATCATGCCAAGTTCAAATTCGGGTAAAGCCGATATGTCAGCCAGCTTGTCCAGCTGTGTGATATCGAATTTTTCGGGCATTTTCGTGCGGTAGCGCACCGTCCTCACCAGCCCCTTGTCAAGGGCGAGAAGCGCCTGCGTCCAGCTTTCGTCCAGCGGCATGAATACTGCCTCGCTGTTATTTTCTGCCAGCGCAAAAACCTCAGCCGCCGCCGAAGCGTCCCCCGCGCAGAAGTAAAAATCACCCGCGCATATCACCGCAGATGCGGGCTTTTCTTCGTTATCGCAGTAAGCGATGCCTGTGCGCCCCTCTTTGTAGCTTATCAGCACCGAATCCTCAAACCCCTCGAACATCGGGGCTATCAGTGCGCGCTTGTCCGTTTTGACCATGCTGTTTCCTCCCTACAATGAAAAAAGCCCCGCGTCGGCAGGGCTGATATCATTCTCACTTGTTGAGATATCCGTGGATTATGCTTACTGCAATAGTCAGTATGAACATAACTATCGCCGCATTTCTGGTCATTCTGTTCAGCTTTGCATCACGGGTGTTGCCTGTGTTCTTGCCGTAGAACGAGTCGTTATAACCGCCGCCGATAGCGGAAGTCAAGCCATCGTCCTTAGACTCCTGTACCAGAACAACAAGAATGATTATTACACTGCAAAGCGCCAGTACAACGCCTGCGCCGATCTCGATAGGTGACATAATACTTTCCTCCATAATGGTATTACATAATTTACATCATTATAGCACACTTTTTCAGAAATTGCAAGGGGTTTGCGAAATTTTTTACAATATTCCCGTCATTCAGCAGTACACACCATGACGAGTGACAGCCCCCCGACATTATTCCTCAAACACTCCGACAGCGCGATCCTATCTCCTTAAAATAATTGCACATTAAAATTTTTCGTGGTTATCCCGCTGACACACCACAAAAACGGCGGTTTTACAGAACTTAAGGTGGTTGGCGTATGGTGCTCAATTATCCTTTTGTTTACAGCATTTTCAGCTGGTGTGCTAAAGGGATAGTC
>Ga0129310_1000838_pt1 | contig 32000 bp, 28 predicted proteins | sample Go1ome_2_FD_94433 | JGI IMG/M metagenome (GOLD analysis project Ga0129310, IMG submission 94433) | Western lowland gorrila individual fecal microbial communities from Wisconsin, USA - Go1022A metagenome | ecosystem: Host-associated > Mammals > Digestive system > Large intestine > Fecal | place... | reverse complement strand
GTCCATAGGAATGGCAGAGGTGAAAGCCCTATGCGCAGGGTGCGTGATTTCCTGCGGCTTGCTTTAACAGCTAACAGAACATAATAATAGGGCGGCTGTATTACACAACCGCCCTTTATAATATTAAAGTGTGTTTACACAAGAGTTTTTGGTGCTATATGTAGTGCCATATTCCTATTACAGAGTGGAAAATCTCAACCGAAATGTGCTACATATAGTGCCTATTTTATAATGATGGACGCACATCCACAAGGTGCTATATGTAGCACCTTTTACAAAGAATTTTTGTTTAAGCATACTTTACAGGAAAGGTAGTGAGATTGTGGATATAGAAATTTTTGACGCTTATCCTGATGTTTTAGATGTTGTTATCATATCAGAAATGCTTCATATCAGCAAAGCTAAAGTCTATGAACTCATTCACGACAAGAAGATTAAGGGATTTCTGATTGGTAGGAAATTTTGTGTCCTCAAAAAAGAGGTTATTCGATTTATCAATACAGTGCCCATTATTTAACAAAATCATTTGACCAATTTATTCGAGAAATCGGCAGATTTTCTCCAAGACTCTATTGACTTTTACGCTTTAATGCGATAAAATAGAATTGTCCGAAAGAGTGTAACTGTCGAGAGCATTCTAAAAGAATTGGAGGTGTTTTACAAAATGACAGGCAGTTTACACGAGAAGAACGGCAAATGGCAGTTGGTACTGTATGGAGCAGTTGGAATATTGTTTCCATATAAAAAATCGGAAAACCCCGACAAGAAAGTGTGCAAATGGATTAGTAGCAACCTTTCCGCGACATCCAAAAACAGGCTTCTTGCTTCAAAAATGCTAGTCGAGAAGATAATGGAGTACGAACAGCAAGAGAAATTAGCGGCTGAACGGAAAGCGCTTATCGACAAGGGTATAATTGTACCAACCCTTAGTGTTACAACGGATATTCTCTTTACGGACTTTGTTGAAGATTGGCTCAATCGAAAACAGGGTCAGATACAGCAATCCACTTGGGAGAAGTATCAAATCTACGCAGAACGGCATATTATCCCATACTTTGCTGAACTCAATGTCAAACTTTCCGAATTGAAACCGAGGCACTTTGTTGACTACTATCAGTATAAATCAACGGGTGGCAGGCTTGACGGAAAAGAGGGCGGACTTGACATAACCTCGGTACGAGGTCACGCTGCGCTCATCAGAACAATTCTGAACGAAGCGGTAATCTTTGAGTATATTAACGGCAATCCGGCACAGAATGTTGCTGTTCCGAAAAGGGCAAGGACAAATGCAAAATCAGCCAAAAATGTGTATATGACAGCAACTGAAGCGAACGATATGCTCAAAGCGATTGAGAATGATGACATCTTTCCTCTTGTTTATGTAGCGATAACATACGGGCTTCGCAAGAGCGAGGTTTTAGGCTTGAAATGGGACGCTGTGGACTTTGAACAGAATACTCTTGAAATCAAGTCAACGGTGGTCAAAAACAAGACTATCGTTTACAAAGACACAACCAAAACCGAGAGTAGCCACGAAACCTATGAGTTGCTCCCCGAAATCAAGGAATTGCTTATCGCTATAAAGGCAGAGCAGGAACGAAACCGTAAAGAGTATGAAGAACTCTACACGCAGACGGACTACATATTCACACAGCCCGATGGCAGGCTGTATCGTCCCGACAGCATAACACGCACATTTCAGAGGACGTTGAAGCGGCACGATTTACCCGAAATGCGTTTCCACGACCTTCGACACAGCACAGCAAGCATATTGTTTGACAAGGGCTGGGATTTGGAAGCGGTAAAAGCTTGTCTTCGACACGCAGATATAGAAACAACGAGCAACATCTATCTGCACGTTTCCAAAGACAGAAAGCACTTGTTGGCGGCAGATATGCACGGCACGTTTATTGCACCGATTGTTGAGAATAACAACGATACGGAAACAGGCGAAAAAAAGGACGCTTGACCTAACAAGCGCCCAAAAGGGAAAAAATTCCTTTGTCTAAAGACAAACGCCAAACAACTCTTTAGATGTCTTTAGATGCTCCCCAAAAGAGGAGATAAAAAGGAAAGGCTCTGTTTCGCATAACAGAGCCAATCACTTGGTCTGAGTGACAGGATTTGAACCTGCGGCCTCTACCACCCCAAGGTAGCGCGCTACCAATCTGCGCCACACCCAGTCGTTTCAACGTGTTATATTATATCACATAAAATCCGGATTGTCAATAGCTTTTTTAAAATTTTTTCAAAATATTTCAGATAAAAGAGAATGCGGGTGGAAAATTCATGCTCAAGTTGGATAGCGAAATAAGTACCATTACTAAATTACATGACTGAAATGTGTTGACTTTATATATTATAATGTGATATAATATAACTTCAGATGATTGTTAACGGCGCGGAGGCGATGAATACAGGTGTTCAACACAAAAAATCACAAGAATGAACATAGCATATCCCGCGGGAAGAAGCTTCGCAGAAACGGGGCTTATAATCTGTAACATAATACTTATATTATCAGTTGTGATTTTCACGCTGACTTATTCCAGATACATCATGGACGGCCAGCGGCAGACGAGGACAGACGCGTTTGTGTCTGCGGTGGATTCCATGAAGCAGGTTTCCAAGACGTACATATCCAACGAGCAGGGCTACGTTGATAACTGGGCGGCGTATATCACGGCGGGAAACATGACCCTGGAAGAAGCGCTGGATTATATCAGGGCTTCAAATACGCAGGCTGACAGGCAGGCGCATTTTGTCGATATGGATGCATTTGAAGCGCATTCCACATACAAAAAAGGTGACAGCGACAGCGTGAACTGCTATGAAAAAATGGCTGCCGGTGATCAGTCGATTTATTCTATATTTATAAACAATATGCGCAAAATGTTCTCCGGTGATCACGGAGAGGTCAGCATTTTGTGAAAATATCGCGTGAATGAGGACCAGACTACGGTTGTCAGCGTTGGCACGCGCGTTACTATACGAACTGACTCCGGCAGTAAGGATATGCTTCTTCTTCGTGCAATTCTTGTGGAGAAAATGAAGAGCATATGGGTGTTCCCGATGGAGTATTCAGACGCCGAGGTCAGCATAATCACAAAAACCGGCTCCTATGTCATTCAGTCCGCTTCGATGAAGTCGGAGTCGTTCATTGATTTCATACGCGGCTATAATTACGCCGATGATTACAATGGCGTAAAGGTTCTGGAGCAGCAGCTCCTTGATACCGACAGCGGACTTCTGGAATACAAGAACTCCCGCGGCGAGGACTGCGTGTGGTATTACTCCACGTTCGGAGATGATACGGGACTTGATATCCTGGGATATATCTGGTCGGATTCCCTGGACCCAGCCAATAACAATCTGCTTATTGTTTTCATTATCTGTGGGATTCTTTTTCTGCTGATGGTAATTGACGGCTGGTATCTTCTCGAGATGAACAGCCGCCTGCTCCGCGAGTCCGCAAAACTCGCGGAGCAGGCAAGCGCCGCAAAGACCCAGTTCCTGTCGTCCATGTCGCATGATATCCGAACTCCGATGAATGCAGTCCTCGGAATGACTGATATTGCCCGCCGCAATGTGGAAGATCCGACTTTCGTGGCGGAATGCCTTGACAAGGTGACAACGGCAGGAAATCATCTGCTGACGCTCATAAATGATGTCCTGGATATTTCAAAGGTAGAAAGCGGACAGATGCGGCTGAATCCGTCCAGCATCTCGCTGGAACGCTCCATATCCAGCACAGAGGACATGATACGTCCGCAGATGTTTGAAAAGCGTCTGAATTTCAAGGGGGATTATTCGGAAATACAGCATAAATATATTGTCGCGGACGAGCTGCGCCTTAATCAGATAATTATAAACCTCCTTACAAATTCCGTGAAATACACCAGACCCGGCGGAAGCATAAGCTTCACAGTCCGTGAAGAACCAGCGGCTGACAGCATGAATACGCTCCTTGTGTTTGTGGTGGAGGATAACGGCATAGGAATGTCGGCGGATTTCCAGAGGAATATGTACGATTCGTTCTCCCGCGCGACGAATTCTCAGATAAACAAGATACAATGCTCCGGGCTCGGACTTGCCATCGTAAAGAAGATGGTGGATCTTATGAACGGAAGCATAGAGTGCGAGAGCGAGCAGGGCAGGGGCACCAGATTCACGGTGAAGCTCGAAGTCCCCATTGCTGAAACTTCGGTGGAGCAGCAAGGCAGTTCTGACGGTTCTACAGGCGATATCAGCGGAATGAACGTGCTTGTCGCCGAGGATAACGACATCAACTGGGAGATCATAGCCGCCATGCTGGGAGAATACGGCATGACCTGCGACCGTGCCGAAAACGGAAAGGAATGCGCGGATATCATCGGCGCAGCGCCGGACGGGAAGTACGATATAATACTGATGGATATACAGATGCCGGTGATGAACGGCAGGGAAGCCACAAAGCTGATACATCAGAACGAGAGGGAATGTGTAAGGAATATCCCGATAGTTGCGATGACCGCGGACGCGTTTGCCGAGGACGTGCAGGCGTGCCTTGACTGCGGCATGGACGGACATATCTCAAAGCCCGTGAATATCCAGAAGGTATTGCATTATCTGAACAAGATCAAAGACAAAAAGTACAGACAGGAAGGAAATGGACAGCAATGAAAAAGGAAATGACCAGAATCTTATCGGCGGCGGCAGCGTCCGCGATGGCGTTAGGCTGCACTGCCTGCTCCGGAAACAGCACAGAAAGCGCTTCTGAGGGATTTTCCCCGAAGCTTGATACTGAGAAAGCCGTGACGCTGGAGATCGCAGGATTTTTCGGTAATTTCGAGGCGCTTGACCAGGTTGAGAACGCGTTCAATGAGATCTATCCGAACGTAACGTTTTCCTATGAGCAGAACGGCGGCACTGACCTGGACGAGTATCTGAAGAACAATCCGTACATCGAAATCTTCATGGCTACGGACGAAAACGTAAGATTTCCGGGACTGACCGAGAAATACGCCGGAATGCACTGGACAAGCTCCTGCCGGTTTACGAGAAACTCGCGGAGATAGTCGATAACGGCTGGACTGACGCCGAAGTCAATTCAACGTATCCCACAGATAACTACGACCAGGCGATACTCAGCTTCTTTGAGGGAGATGTTCCGTTCTGGGTATGCGATACAGAGAAAGTCGGCGGAATGAAGAAGCGTGAGTCCAAGTCCGAGGCGTTCACGGTGTCGCCGTTTGAATACAAGTTCATGTTCGTTCCGTTCGGCGACAGCGGAGTTTACGAATACCGCGAGCCGTGGTACGGATTCTCCGTGAACAAGGACTGCGACCAGTATGATTACGCTGTGGAGTTCCTGCGTTTCCTTGCGACTGAGGAGCAGCTCAACACGATGGCGGAGATAAAGGGCGTCCCGTCAGTTACGGACAGCTCTTCCGACGAGCGGTACTCCGCCGTTGCTTCCGTGGAAAATGTACAGATGAGCTACACCAACGACGGCGTTATAAAGCCGCACATCTGCACATATTTTTCAAACACGGCAAAGGCGCTCTGCATGGGCGAGTACAGCACTGCGGAGGAAGCGGCAAGGGCGTTCGTTCAGCTTTGCTCCACCGTAGACGAAACAGACTGACATTATCTGAGATTATTACACAGCCCGGCTTACAGACGGCAAGATAAATATAAATGCCGTTTGTAAGCCGGGCAGTATCATTTGGAGGGTTTATGGGAAGAGAGAAACTTGGAAGCCGGCTTGGGTTCATTCTGCTGAGCGCGGGCTGTGCTATCGGGATAGGAAACGTATGGAAATTTCCGTACGTTGTAGGTGAAAACGGCGGCGGAATTTTTGTGCTGATTTACCTTGTGTTCCTTGCGATACTTGGAATACCGGTGCTGACGATGGAGTTCTCCATCGGACGCGCCGCGCAGAAAAGCCCGGTAAGAATGTACCAGGAGCTTGAGCCGAAGGGAACCAAATGGCATATCCACGGAAAGGTGGCAATGATCGGCGGCTACATGCTGATGATGTTCTACACGACGGTTGCCGGCTGGATGGTAAGGTACTTCGTATCCACCGCGTCCGGCGAGCTGTCGGGACTGGATACAGCGGGAATTTCCGACCGCTTTAACCAGGTGCTTTCCGACGCGCCGATGATGATACTCTATATGGCTATCGTCATTGCGGCGGCGGTTCTTGTGTGCTCGATAGGTCTGAAGAACGGATTGGAGCGCGTTACGAAATTCATGATGCTGGCTCTGCTTGCGATTATGGTAGTGCTTGCCATAAACAGCTTCTTTATGCCGGGCGGCGAGGCAGGAATCGCGTTCTACCTCATGCCGAACGTCGAGGAAGTTCAGAAAGTCGGTATCGGAAGCATAATCGTAAACGCCATGAACCAGGCGTTCTTCACGCTGAGCCTGGGAATCGGCGCAATGGCTATCTTCGGAAGCTACATCGGAAAGGAAAGGTCGCTGCTCGGCGAATCCGTGAACGTTGCCCTGCTGGATACCGTTGTAGCGCTGTCCTCCGGACTTATAATCTTCCCGGCGTGCTTCGCGTACGGCGTTGACGTAAACAGCGGCCCCGGGCTGATATTCATAACCTTGCCGAATATCTTCAACAATATTCCGCTGGGACGTCTGTGGGGAAGCCTGTTCTTCGTGTTCATGTCGTTCGCGGCGCTCTCCACGGTGCTCGCGGTGTTCGAGGAGATAACGGCATGCACACAGGATCTGTTCGGCTGGAGCCGCAAAAAGGCGTGCGTCATCAACGGTATACTGCTGTTCGTGCTGTCGCTGCCGTGCTGCCTGGGCTTCAACGTACTGAGCTTCATTCAGCCGCTGGGCGAGGGAACTACGATAATGGACCTTGAGGATTTCATCGTAAGCAATCTGATACTCCCGCTCGGCTCCCTGGTAATGATACTCTTCTGCGTGCTGAAAAAGGGATGGGGCTGGGATAATTACTTCAACGAGGTGAACACCGGAAAGGGCATGAAGCTGAAGCGCTTCATGAAAGGCTACATGACATATGTTCTCCCGACGATGGTAGTTGTTCTGTTCGTGATAGGCATTGTAAGGACGTTCTGGAAGTAAAACCGCATAAAAATGCCTCCCGTGGTTCGCAAGTCCCACGGGAGGTTTCTTTATACATTTTCGGCGTTCTGGCGTTCCTGCTTGACCCGCGCGCTGCTCTTTGCGCTGTATTCAGTGACGTTGAGTATCGTTTCGCCGTCTATCTGGAGTGCGCAGGGCTTGTCGAACCTTACGGTCACTTCGTCCGCCTTTACGATGTCTATGCACTCGCTGTGCTTTACGTGCTCGCCCTTGAAGATCGAGGGGAACACCATGAGCGTTTTCAGCTTGTTGGAGCCGTGCCAGATGACTACGGAGAACTTGCCGTCCGGGGAATCACGGCGCTGATCGGGCGCCGCGATCATTCCGCCGCCGTAAAATCTTCCGTGCATTGTGGGGGCTATCCATACCTTTTTGTAGCGCTTTTCCACGCCGTCGATGATCACTGTGGCGTCGGTGGGCTTGAAATCGTACAGAAGTCCCTTGATAGCGATGCTTGTGTAGTTCACGGGCTTTCCGTTCGACTTTTTTCGCATTTCATCGCCGACTTCACAGCAATAGCCGTCTATACCGAATCCGATGGCGTTGATGAACAGCGTTTCTTTTCCATTCACTGTGACCGACGGCAGATCCTTTATGTACTGGTTTATCCTGAACGGCTCGCCCTTTTCCTTTCCGATATCGCGCAGGAAGTCGTTTCCGCTGCCTGCCGCAAAGTAGAGGATATCGTTGGTGATATCTATATCCCTTGTGTCGTTCACGAACCGGTTGAGCGTGCCGTCGCCGCCGCAGATGATCACCTTGTCCCCGCCGCCGAGCGACGAAAAGAACTCCGTGTAGTTTACGTCCGTCATGCTCTGGAATTTAAGCTCGTCATTGCCGTAAATTTCGCACAGCTTTTTTGACTGCTCTTCGCAGGTCTGGTTTCCCGCAAGGGGATTGAATAATGCATAGATCATGTTTGCTCCTCCAGTTCCTTTTTCATAAGCCCGGCGCAGTAGTCGCTGAGCTCGGAAGTCTTTTCCGCCTTTACTCTTCCCGCGTCTATGGTTTCAAGTATCTTTATTGTCACAACGGTCTTTCTGAAACGTTTTATGTTTCTGAAAATATTCTCCGTGCCCTCTATCGTTGAAACAACGATGGGCTTTCCGGCTTTCTGCGCGACCTTCAATACTCCGCTGTGGAACGGCAGTAACTTGCATTCCTTGCTGCGCTTGCCCTCGGGATAAACCCCGATGGAATTTCCGGTTTCGGTCAGCAGGCGGGCGGCGCGGTTTACGGTCTCCATTGCCTTTCGCGGGCTTTTCCTGTCGATCGGCATAAAGCAGCAGCGATGGATTATCCTTCCGTACATCGGAATGCGGAAGTTTTCCTTTTTGGATATGAACGAGAGTTTAAAGCGCTTGAACACCGTCCACTGCACGATTGGGTCATAGTTAGAGCGGTGGTTGCTGATGAAAAGAAAGTTGGTATCTTCCGGAAACTTGTCCTCCCCAATGATATTGTAACGCACTCCCAGCAGCCAGAGAATAACGGTAGTGGAACCGTCCAGAAGCCCGCGGTAGAACCTGCTGTCGCGGTCGTACTGCTTCTTTGTATTGACGAAAAGACCGCAGACAAACAGGAACAGAAACGGCAGAAGTATCAGCCCGACGATCCCGAGAAGAATAAAAACGACAATTTTCATATACGTCACCAGTAGTTTATTTTGTGTAGTAATGTAAGTATAACATATTATCGGTTATTTTTCAATAGATTCATTTATAATGCAGATGGGTAAAACTATATAAGACTTACAGCGTATGATTGTAAAATTTATATAAACAGCGCAATTAGAAACGACTAACATCTTGTGGACTATAACAAAATTGCCGTAAAAAGTGAGTTTTTTTCTCGATTAGTGTTGACTAATACCGTGAATGTGATATAATGAACGTATGAACAATCGTTCAAATGTATAGGGTAATTACGAAAGGAAATGTGGTCATGTTCATTGAGATCAGCGACATCAAGAAGAGCTACGGCTCGGGGGAAAGCAAAGTCGAGGTGCTTAAGGGCATAAGCTTTGAGGTTGAGAAAGGCGAGTTCTGCGTGCTCCTCGGACCGTCCGGAAGCGGTAAATCCACGCTGCTGAACATCATCGGAGGAATAGACGACGCGGACAGCGGCTATATTTCGATAAACGGCGAAAAGATCGAGAATATGAAGGAGAAATCGTTGACGGAATACCGCCGCAAGCACCTTGGATACATATTCCAGATGTACAATCTTATCCCGAATCTGAACATAAAGGAGAACGTGGAAACCGGAGCCTATCTGAGCGATAACCCGCTTGACGTAGACGATATCCTCAAGACGCTGGGACTTTACGAGCACCGCCATAAGCTCCCGTCGCAGCTATCCGGCGGACAGCAGCAGAGATGCTCCATCGGTCGTGCAATAGTCAAGAACCCCGACATACTGCTCTGCGATGAGCCGACAGGCGCGCTGGATTACAATACGTCCAAGGAGATACTCCGGCTGATAGAAACGGTCAACCAGAAATACAACACGACCATAATCATGGTAACCCACAACGAAGCGATAAAGGACATGGCTGACAAGGTGGTAAAGCTCCGCGACGGCATGATAAGAAAAGTTGTGAAGAACGAACACAAGCTCACCGCTGAAGAGCTTGAATGGTAATGGAGGGCGAGCAATGAGAAATCCGCTTAACAGACGCCTTCCGCGCGAGCTGGCAAAGGACGCCACCAAGTATGCGGCGATATTCATACTTATGGTACTGCTGATCTCGATATGCTCCGGCATGCGGGTGTCCAATGAAACCTTAAAGCAGGCGTATTACGACAGATATGAAAAGTACACCCTTGAGGACGGACATCTGACACTTGACAAGCCGCTCCCGGACGAGCTGAGATCCGTGTTTGAAGAAAAGGGAGCGTTAAAGCTCTACGACAACTTCTATTTTGACGAAACTTCCGCCGAAACCGGCGCGGTTATCCGCGTGTACAGCCAGGACGACGCTGTGAACACGCCCTGCCTGCTGAGCGGCGAAATGCCCTCCGGCGAGAATGAAATCGCGATCGACCGCGTGTTTGCGAAGAACAATGACATCAGCGTCGGCGACAGCATGACCATCAATGGCAGGAAGCTTTCGATCACCGGATTTATCGCGCTCCCGGATTACAGCACGCTGTTCCAGAGCAATACTGACTCCATGTTTGATTCGGTGCATTTTTCCGTGGCTGTAATGACTCCGGCAGGTTTCAGCGCCATGGCGGGCAAGAACCTGGAATATAATTACGCATGGCTTTATAATACAGAGCCGGTCGATGATATCGAAGCCGCAGAGCGTTCTGACAAGTTCCTGGATATCATCAAGGACGAGCTTACTGATTACGACGAGGCGATAGTAAAGGATCAGATAGACGCCCTGACCGACAAGCTCGAAAAAGCCGGCGAGGAGTACGGCGAGCTTTACCAGAAGGCAGCCGAAGCCAGACTGACTGAGATATCCGAAGCCGTACAGACCGGAGCCGAGGAATATGCGCAGATCCTCATGACCACCGGCGAGAAGCCCGCTAAGGCTGATCTTTCCGTGGATATCGACGATTATTCGTTTGCCATCATCGAGAGCACTGTGAACGCTATGCTCACCGGCGCAGAGCCGGAAACTCCGTCCGAGCAGGAGCTTATTGACCATTACATCGGGCAGGTGGAGAAGCCGTCCAGGGACGAGCTTTCCGTGGAGCTTGACGACTTCCTGTTCGGTATAGTACAGGACGCCGCGGACGCGGAGATAAACGGCACTGAGTTTGAAATGCCCGCGGACGAGGAGTTCGAAAACGAGATCGACAAAACGGATATAGTCGCAGTAGATAACTACATTCCGCGCTACCTCAACCAGGCGGTAACGTTCTCGATAGACGATATCGGCGGCGATGAAGCGGGCACGATGGTAATGTGCTACATGATGATAGCGCTGATAGCGTTCATTTTTGCAGTCACTATCTCCAACACCATCACGACCGAAGCCGGAGTTATCGGCACATTACGCGCTTCCGGATACTCCAGGGGCGAGCTGGTGCGTCATTACATGATACTCCCTATCCTTGTGACGCTTGCGGCGGCGGTCGTGGGAAATATCCTCGGTTATACCGCGCTCAAGGAATATTGCCTTAACCTGTACCTCGGCAGCTATTCGCTCACCGACTACAGCGTTGTATGGGACGCTTCGGCGTTTATCCTCTCCACTGTAGTGCCGATAGTGCTCATGCTGATAATCAACCTGGCGGTGCTGACCTCCAGACTTAAGCTCAGCCCGCTGAAATTCCTGCGCCACGACCTCAGAAAGAACCGCAACAAAAAGGCGATGCGCCTTAACACGAAGATACCTTTCAGAACAAGATTCAGCCTGCGAATTTTCTTTACGAATCTGCCGGGCTATATCGTAATGATCATTGGCATACTGTTCGGCTCCGTGCTGATAGCGTTCGGCGATATGATGCCGAGAATGCTCAACGAATACCAGGACATCGTGACCCGCGATATGATAAGCGAATACCAGTATATCCTGTACGACTGCGACGAGGCTGCGGAGGTTACGGACAGCGGCGCGGAGAAATTCGCGATGGCGTCCTATGACTACACCAAGCCCGGATTTCTGACGGACAGCATTGCGGTGTACGGAGTTGTGGAGAACAGCAAGTTCGTCCCCGCTGATATCCCGCAGGGAAAGGCGCTGATATCCACCGGCGTCAGCGTAAAGTTCGGGCTTAATGTAGGCGATACGATAACGCTTGACGAAAAGTACAAGCGCGACACTTCCTACAATATCGAGATCGCGGGCGTGTACGTTTATGAATCGTCGCTGGCGATGTTCATGAATATCGACGATTTCAACAGGACGTTCGGCAATGAAAAGAGCTATTTCACGGGCTGCTTCTCCAACGAGGAGCTGACGGAGCTTCCGGACGATGATGTCGCGACGGTGATAACCGCAAGCGAATACACTAAGCTTTCCACACAGCTTATGGTTTCCATGGGCGGAATGATGGACCTTATCAAGTGGTTCGGAGCGCTGTTCTTCATCATAGTTGTGTATGTCCTGTGCAAGCAGGTCATCGAGCGTAACTTCCAGTCTATTGCGATGACAAAGATACTCGGCTTCCGCAACGGGGAGATCGCGGCGCTGTATATCGCTTCCACGACTATCGCGGTGATACTGGGACTTATCATCTCTATCCCGTTCATCGACCTGGCTATGAAGGCTATTTTCGCCGGATATCTCTACACGATGATGACGGGATACCTCCCGCTTTCCATCAGCCCGATAACATATGTAGTTATGTTCGTGACGGGACTTGCATGCTATGTCGTAGTTGCGCTGCTCCAGATGCGCAAGGTGGCAAGGGTTTCCAAGGGCGAAGCGTTAAAGAATGTTGAATAAACTGCAAAAATCATGCCTTTACCGGGCGTGATTTTTGCAATATACAGCCTTGACAATTCCGGCGCTTTGGTGTATAATGAATAACAGAAACAGACGGAGCGCTGTTATGCAGGCGGCAGGAGCTGCCTATCAGGCTGACGTAAACTTGATAGTCGTAGCAGTCTGTAAAGTGATGATGCGTGTGATGTTCCGAGAAACAGTGCATGGCTGAGCTTAATAAGGGTTGTACATTTACCAAAACTCGGATAGACTTACGTCGAAAGAAAATGTTCAGGAAGCTCTGCTTTTTCAGCAGGGCTTCTTTTTTGTTCCTAATGAAATTAATGCTGTGAAATATCGTCAGATCGGACAGGGGAGATTTGAAATGCTGTACATAATACGCCACGGAAAGACTGACTGGAATGCCAGGCGCAGGCTCCAGGGAAGAACGGACGTACCACTGAATTCCGAGGGGAGAAGAATGGCGGAAAACGCACGCCTGGAGTATGCGGACGTGCATTTCGACGTGTGCTACTGCTCTCCGCTGATACGCGCAAGGGAAACGGCTGAGATACTGCTCCGCGGGAGAGATGTCCCGATAATCACGGACGAGCGCCTTGTCGAAATGAGTTTCGGAGTATGCGAGGGGACGGAGGTCGATTCCCAGAAGCCCGGCAGCCCGATAAATATTCTGTTTACCGAGCCTGGAAAATACGTAACTCCCGTGGCCGGCGGGGAAAGCTTTGAACAGCTCTTCGCAAGGACGGGTGAATTCCTCCGGGAGGTCGTCGGACCGCAGCTCCAGCAGGGAAAGGATATACTGATAGTGGGGCACGGCGCGATGAATTCAAGCATAGTCTGCCAGGTGCGCGGACTCCCGCTTGACAAGTTCTGGAGCGCGGGTATCGAAAACTGCAAGCTTATGAAATTGATATGACGGCGCTTGTTTATATGCCAAATTGCCATGACATTAGTTGTTGGCTTTTTAGACATAAGGTGCTATAATGATTAATATAAGACTAATGTAAGACTAACGTATGAGATGTAATTAGTCATGGAACTCCGCGTTTGCGAAGCGCTCTGGCTTCCGGAATGCTGGAGATGTTGGCAATGATGAAAAGTGACGGCGAGGTGCGTCTGACCGATCTGATAACAGTGGAAACGCTTCAGAAGATACAGACCTCCTTTTCCAAGATGGCGAGAATGGCGGCGCTGGTGACAGATGAAAACGGCGTTCCGCTGACAGAAGGCTCCAGTTTTTCGGAGTTATGCATCAACTATTGCCGTAAATCCCCGATCGAAGAAAACGGTGCGAGAAATGAGACCGCGACGGCGCTTCAAGAGTACTTGAAACCGGGAAGCCCGTGTCCTATTACTGCCATGCAAATCTTGTGGATTTCGCCGCGCCGATAATGCTCGGAGACCGTATGATAGGCACTCTCGTCGGCGGTCAGGTTCTCGCCCGGGAGCCGGACTGTGACAAAATGCGCGAGACAGCCAGGGAACTTGAAGTTGACGAGGACGAATTTGTAGAGGCTGCCAGAAAAACGCAGATCGTCCCGGAAGCGGCTATCGAGCGTGCAACGAACTTTATTTTCGAATTCTCCCGCGTCGTTTCGGAGATGGCGTATAAAACATATGAGATCATAAGGCTCAGCGATCTAGCCGTATCGCAGAAGTCGGATTTCCTTGCCAATATGAGCCATGAGATACGCACGCCGATGAACGCCGTCCTCGGAATGGCGGAGATGGCTCTGCGCGAGGAAATGACCCCGCAGGTGAAGCAGTATGTCCGCCAGATACGCTCCTCCGGAAAGCACCTGCTTGTTATCATAAACGATATCCTTGATTTTTCGAAGATCAAATCCGGAAAGCTGGATATCATAGAGGTGGATTACGAGCCGCTCCCAATGCTGAACGATCTTGTGAACGTCATTAATACAAGAATAGGCTCCCAAAAGCTGGAGTTCACGATTGACTATGATCCTGCGCTCCCGCATAAGCTTCACGGCGATAACGTAAGAATTTACCAGATACTGCTTAATATACTGAACAACGCCGTTAAGTTCACCGAGCATGGCGAGGTACATCTTGACCTGCATTTTGAGCCTATCGACGACGATACCATCATGCTGAAAGCGGTCGTCAGGGATACTGGAATCGGTATCCGCCGCGAGGATATGGAAAAGCTGTTCCAGTCGTTCCAGCAGGTGGACAGCAAGCGTATTCACAACATCGAGGGTACTGGACTCGGACTGGCGATCGCGAAGCAGCTTCTGAATCTGATGAACGGTTCGATATCGGTCGAAAGCGAGTACGAAAAGGGAAGTATGTTCTATGTTGAGCTGCCGCAGAAAGTTGTCAGCCATGTGCCGACGGTACCATGTGCGGAAAATGGGATAAAAGCCGCGCTGCTGATCGAAAACGAATACGTTCACGCGCAGCTGTGCAGGGATCTTTCCAGGCTGAAAGTAAGCTATGCAGAGCTTGCGGACGCGGCGGATTACAATTGGATAATTGCGGAAAGCACCATGTATGGCGAAAAGCTGGAGAAGCTGCTGGCTGATGATCCGGGGCTGAACTGCCTGCTTATATCGCCGTTCAATGCGCCGTGCGAGAATATCCCGGGGGTAAGGCAGCTGCATAAGCCGGCGTTTTCAATGGGTCTTTATACCGCTTTCGGACTTGGAACCGATACATCGTCGGCTGAAGTTCCGGAGCGCGACGCGTTTTCGTTCACTGCCCCGGACGCACATGTGCTTATAGTTGACGACAACCCGATAAACCTGAGCGTTGCCAGCGGAATAATAGAGCCGCTCGGAATGCATGTGGATACGGCAAACGGAGCAGCTGAAACCATTGAAAAGGTCAAGAAGCTCCGGTATGATATCATTTTCATGGATCATATGATGCCGGAGGTGGACGGCGTGGAGACCACGCATATTATCCGCCGTCTGGTCGAGGGATACGAGAACGTCCCGATAATTGCGCTGACTGCCAATGCGATGGGCGGCACAAAGGAAATGTTCCTGCGCGAGGGGATGAACGACTTTGTCGCAAAGCCGATAGAAGTGCACGAGATGGTGGCCATGGTGAGAAAATGGCTGCCGAAGGAACTTATCATACCGGGTTCTAGCAAAAAGAAGCAGGAAAAATCGAACTCCGGTACAGTGCCGTACATAGAGGGACTGAACACCCGCCAGGCTCTTGCGATGCTCGGCAGCGAGAAGCTTTATATGCAGATACTCCGTGATTTTTACCAGTCGATCGACAAGCGTGTTGAGATGATAACCAGGGCGCTTGACCAGCAGGATATCAAGGCGTATACCATTGAGGTTCATTCGCTGAAAAGCGTTTCCAAGCAGATAGGCGCGGATGGACTTTCGCAGTTTGTGGCAAGGCTTGAAAAGGCGGGCAACGAGCATGATACAGAGCTTATCAGCGCTAAAACGGACGAGCTTATCTTCGGGTACAAGAAGTGTAAGGAGCTGCTGGCGCCGCTGTTCTCGGAGAATACGAAAGCTCCGGCGGAGGATACGGAGGATTACGGCACCGTTTCGGCTCTGCTAGACAGTGCGTCCGCGGCAGTGGGTTCCGGCGATGATACGGCGGTTTCTTCCGTAATTGAGAAGCTGGCAGAGTGCAGCCTGACGACTGCGCAGGCTCAGTGCCGTGAGATGTTCAGCGCTTCCGTAAAGAGTCACGATTTAACGCAGTGCGCCGTTATTCTGGACATGTGGAGTAAGATAGCGGTGGAAGAAACGGGGAAGGGCGTATCCGGCGCGGACGAGATAAGAAGCGCAGTTGAGGGCATGCAGAACGCCCTCGACGAGTTCGATTCTCTGATGATTGACGACGCTCTTGAGCAGCTGGACGCGCTTAATCTTCCGGAGGATCAGTCGGAGCTTCTGCTCAGTCTGAAAAAGGCGGTGGAGGACTCCGAGATAGACCAGTGCTCCGATATCATGGAGGAGTGGCGAAATCTGTTATAAACCAAAATCCCTGTCGGTAATCGGCAGGGATTTTTAGGTGTTGAATGTGGACAAAAACAAACGAACCGCACAGCAGTGCGGTTCTAAGGCAATATGGCGGAGACGGCGAGATTCGAACTCGCGGGGGCGGAAGCCCTAACTGATTTCGAGTCAGCCCCGTTATGACCACTTCGATACGTCTCCGGATATAAAACAACACTAATATTTTACACTATTTTGCGCGATTTGTCAAGTGGGGGGAACAGATTTTCTGAAAAAACGCTGCGGACTGGAAAAGCATTGGAATATACGGCGCAAGTGTGCGATTTTTTCTCGCTTTCCCCCTTTACACGGAAATAAAAAAGTGATATAATAAAGTGTAAAGCCTTATTAAGGCGTATCAAATCTCAGGAGGAATACACAATGGGTATGACGATGACACAGAAGATCCTTGCAAAGCACGCAGGTCTTGACAGTGTTGTTGAAGGACAGCTCATCAGGGCTAAGCTTGATATGGTGCTCGGAAACGATATCACCAGCCCCGTGGCTATCAATGAATTTCAGAAGAACGGCTTCGACAGCGTATTTGACCGCACAAAGATCTCTCTGGTAATGGATCATTTCACACCGAATAAGGATATAAAGGCGGCTAAACAATGTCAGCAGTGCCGTAACTTCGCTGACAAGTACGACATCGTGAACTATTACGACGTAGGCAACGTAGGTATCGAGCACGCTCTGCTCCCCGAAAAAGGACTTGTAGTTCCGTCTGACTGCGTAATCGGCGCGGACAGCCATACATGTACATACGGCGCTCTCGGCGCATTCTCCACCGGCGTAGGCTCCACCGATATGGCTGCCGGAATGGCTACCGGCGAGGCGTGGTTCAAGGTTCCCTCCGCGATAAAGTTCAACCTTACCGGCAAACTCAGCAAGTGGGTGTCCGGCAAGGACGTAATACTCCACATCATCGGTATGATCGGCGTTGACGGCGCACTCTACCAGTCAATGGAATTCACCGGCGATGGTCTGAAGAACCGCTCCATGGTCGACCGTCTGTGCATGGCTTACATGGCTATCGAAGCCGGAGCAAAGAACGGTATCTTCGAAGTTGACGAGGTAACTCTCGACTACGTAAAGGGCAGAACTGACCGCAAGTTCGAGGTGTTCAAGGCTGATCCGGACGCTCACTACAACCGCGTTATCGACATCGACCTGTCCGCTATACGCCCGACAGTGGCTTTCCCGCACCTGCCCGAGAACACAAAGACCTTCGACGAGATCGGCAAGATGGACAAGATCAAGATAGACCAGGTAGTCATCGGCTCCTGCACCAATGGCAGATACTCCGACCTGGAAGCCGCAGCGGCAGTCGTAAAGGGCAAGCACGTTGCAAAGGGCGTACGCGCTATCGTTATCCCGGCAACTCAGCAGATCTATCTCGACGCGCTCCGTAACGGACTCCTCGAGACCTTCGTTGAAGCCGGAATGGTAGTTTCCGCACCCACATGCGGTCCCTGCCTGGGCGGTCACATGGGTATCCTTGCTCCGGGTGAGAGAGCGGTTTCCACCACAAACAGAAACTTCGTCGGCAGAATGGGCGACATTACCTCTGAGGTATACCTCGCAAGCCCGGCTATCGCAGCCGCAAGCGCACTGACCGGCTATATCTCTGACGTACAGGAATAAGGAGGTCACACAATGAAAGCACACGGCATAGTACACAAGTACGGCGATAATGTAGATACTGACGTAATAATCCCCGCACGCTACCTCAACACCGCAGATCACAAGGAACTTGCTTCCCACTGCATGGAGGATATCGACAAGGATTTCGTCAACAAGGTAAAGCCCGGCGACATCATGGTGGCTAACCTCAACTTCGGCTGCGGAAGCTCCCGCGAGCACGCGCCCATCGCCATCAAGGAAAGCGGTATCGCATGCGTTATCGCTTCCACATTTGCGAGAATTTTCTACCGCAACTCCATCAATATCGGTCTGCCGATCCTGGAGTGCGACGCTGCCGCAAAGGATATCGACGCAGGCAACGAGGTGGATATAGACTTTGATACAGGTGTCATCACCAACGTTACTAAGGGTCACACATATCAGGCACAGCCTTTCCCTGAGTTCATCAAGGAGATAATCAACAAGGGCGGACTCCTCAACTCGCTCAAGGGCTGATCCTGCTGAGGGGGCGGTTCTGTGATAATCAACATTCAGAACGTTCTGCGGACTTCGCAGCTTTCGCCGGAGATACTCGCGGGCATCGCGCGCAGCAGTGAGTTCACTTCCCGGTACGATTTGTACTATTACCGGGACTGCATGAAGCAGGATCTTCTTACTGCTATAGTGACCTGCGACAAAACGGTGAGGGGCGTGTGCATATGCAAGCGCTCGATGATCCCGGACAGCTGCGAGATAGATTCTATCTGCATTGACGCGGATTTCCGGCGGAAAGGGCTTGGCAAGAAGCTTCTGGCGCACTCGCTGAGGAACATGCGTTCACTGCATGTCAGGACAGCTTATCTGTGGGTGAGCGATGATAACAGCGCTGCGATGGATTTCTTCACCGCATTCGGCTTCAAGCCGGACGGTAAGCGCCGCAGCGGGGAAGCGCGCCTTAAAATCGACATATACTAGAAAGGGGTATTCTATGGAAAAGAATATCGCAGTTATCAAGGGCGACGGCATTGGTCCCGAAATAGTCACCGAGGCTATGAAGGTGCTGGACAAGGTCGCTGCAGAGTACGGTCATAAGTTCAATTACGAACAGCTGCTGATGGGCGGCTGCTCCATCGACGCCAACGGAGTTCCGCTGACTGACGAAACTATCGAACGCTGCAAGGCTTCCGACGCAGTTCTGATGGGAAGCATCGGCGGCGACACCACGAAATCTCCGTGGTACAAGCTTCCTGCAAACCTCCGTCCGGAGGCCGGCCTGCTGAAGATACGAAAGTCATTGGGACTTTTCGCGAACCTGCGTCCCTGCCTGCTGTTCAGCGAGCTTGCTTCTGCGTGCCCGCTCAAGACTGAGATCAGCGAAAAGGGCTTTGACATGCTCATCATGCGCGAGCTGACCGGCGGTCTTTACTTCGGCGAGCGCCACACAAGCGAAGTTGACGGCGTTATGACCGCCGTTGATACGCTGAGCTACAATGAAAAGGAGATCCGCCGTATCGCAATCAAGGCTTTCGACGTAGCTATGAAGCGCCGCAAGAAAGTCACCAGCGTTGACAAGGCGAACGTTCTCGACAGTTCCAGACTGTGGAGAAATGTAGTCGAGGAAGTAGCAAAGGATTACCCCGAGGTAAAGCTTGAGCATATGCTGGTCGATAACTCCGCTATGCAGCTTGTAAAGGACCCCGCGCAGTTCGACGTAATGGTTACAGAGAACATGTTCGGCGATATCCTGTCCGACGAGGCTTCCATGATCACCGGTTCCATCGGAATGCTGCCTTCCGCGAGCATGAACGAGACCAAGTTCGGACTTTACGAGCCGTCCGGCGGCTCTGCGCCTGATATCGCGGGTCAGAACAAGGCGAATCCGATCGCGACTATCCTTTCCGCTGCAATGATGCTGCGTTATTCTTTCGACATGAACGAGGAAGCTGACGCAGTCGAGAATGCTGTACGCCAGGCTATTAAGGACAGCTACAGAACAGGCGACATCATGTCCGATGGCATGAAGCTCCTTTCCTGCACAGAAATGGGAAGCAAGATCGCAGAGTACATCTAAGATAATTCATAAGCCGTGTTTTTTACACGGCTTTTGGGCTTTTTGCCGAAAATCTTTCCACAACCGGAGAATTTCATGTCGAATACATTGAATTACTGCAAAACGGTTGCATTTGCTTAAAATTTAGGTTATAATTAAATTAACGGTTATTCAGAAAGGAGCTTTTGAAAATGTACAATGATATCGTGGACACCATTGGTTTTCTGAGCAATTATGACAGCGAGGTCGCTGACGCAATGAACCTGGAGCTGAAGCGCCAGAAGAGAAACCTGGAGCTTATCGCCAGCGAGAACATCGTTTCCCCGGCAGTTATGGCTGCTATGGGCAGCGTTCTCACAAACAAATACGCCGAGGGCTACCCCGGAAAGCGCTACTACGGCGGCTGCGAGGACGTTGATATCGTCGAGAATATCGCGATTGAGCGTGCCAAGAAGCTGTTCGGCGCACAGTACGCAAATGTCCAGGCTCACTCCGGCGCACAGGCTAATACAGCGGTTTATGTTGCGCTGCTCCAGCCCGGCGACACTGTTATGGGCATGAGCCTTGCACACGGCGGACACCTTACCCACGGTTCTCCCGTAAACATTTCCGGTAAGTTCTACAACTTCGTTCCCTATGGCACGAACGACGAGGGCTTTATCGATTACGAGGAGCTTTACAAGCTGGCTAACAAGAACAAGCCCAAGCTCATCGTTGCCGGTGCCTCCGCTTACCCCAGAGCTATCGACTTCAAGAAGCTGTCCTCCATCGCAAGAGCAGTAGGCGCTTATCTGATGGTGGATATGGCTCACATCGCAGGTCTGGTTGCTGCGGGACAGCACGAAAGCCCCGTTCCTTATGCTGATGTTGTCACCACAACAACTCACAAGACCCTGAGAGGTCCGAGAGGCGGTCTTATCCTCACCAACAACGAGTACATCGCAAAGAAGATCAACTCCGCGATATTCCCCGGAACCCAGGGCGGTCCCCTCATGCACGTCATCGCTGCAAAGGCTGTTTGCTTCGGCGAGGCGCTCAAGCCGGAGTTCAAGGCTTACGGCGAGCAGATCGTAAAGAACGCAAAGGTACTTGCTGACACCCTGCTTGAAAAGGGCTTCAAGCTTGTTTCCGGCGGTACAGACAACCATCTGATGCTGGTTGACCTCCGTCCGTTCGACATCACCGGCAAGGATCTCCAGAACAATCTTGACGAGTGCTACATCACCGTAAACAAGAACGCTATCCCGAACGACCCGCAGAAGCCCGCTCTGACTTCCGGCGTACGTATCGGCACACCTGCTGTCACCACAAGAGGTCTTAAGGAGGACGACATGCGCGTTATCGGCGAGTGCATCTACCTCACTGCGAAGGACTTCGAGAGCAACAAGGAGAAGGTACGCGGCATGGTCAACGAGCTTTGCGCGAAGTATCCCCTGTACGAGTAATCAATCCGGCTCCCCTGCCGCGGGGCGGGGGAGCAGTTAAGGCGTATCCGGTTAGAACAGACTATAAATAGTGAAGGAAGATCAAATAATGACAACTGTCAAGAACACTGAGGTATTATATCAGAACTTCAATTCCGTAGCTCCTCTCGGACTTATCTGCATGAACGGCACGCAGGAGCTTGGCGCAAAGATCAACAGCTATCTCGAGAGATGGGCAGACAGAAATGGCATGGAGCACGACGATTACATGATCGAGTGCCAGTGCCCGCGTTTCCAGTCCGGCGACGCAAAGGGTCTCATCAAGAGCACCGTCCGCGGCAAGGATCTGTTTATCCTTGTTGACGTAGGAAACTACAGCTGCAAGTACAAGCTCTTCGACCAGGAGAACAGCATGTCCCCTGACGATCATTACATGGATCTCATGAGAATTATCCAGGCTGCCAGCGGCAAGCCGCACCGTATCAACGTGATCATGCCGCTTCTCTACGGCGGACGCCAGCACAGAAGAAGCTACCGTGAGTCACTGGACTGCGCAGTTGCACTCCAGGAGATGCAGAGAATGGGCGTTCAGAACGTTGTGACCGTAGACGCGCATGACCCCAGAGTATGCAATGCAGTTCCGCTGATGGGCTTCGATAACGTTATGCCGTCCTACCAGGTTCTCAAGGCAATGTTCAAGGATTTCCCCGACCTCATCATCGACAAGGATCATTTCATGGTTGTCAGCCCGGACGAGGGCGCGCTCCAGAGAAACATGTTCTACGCTTCCGTTATGAGCGTTGATATGGGTATGTTCTACAAGCGCCGTGATTACTCCGTTATCGTTGACGGACGTAATCCTATCGTGGCTCATGAGTACCTCGGCACCTCCGTTGAGGGCAAGGACGTTTTCGTTGCCGACGACATCATCTCTTCCGGTGAGTCCATGCTGGATATTGCTAAGGAGCTCAAGGCGCGCAAGGCTAAGAGAATGTTCGCATATGCCACCTACCCGATATTCACAAAGGGTCTGAAGCAGTTCGACGAGGCTTACGAAAAGGGTCTTATCCACGGCGTATTCGGTACAAACCTTACCTACCGCACTCCGGAGCTGCTGTCCCGTCCGTGGTTCAAGGAAGTTGACGTTTCCAAGTACCTCGCGTACTTCATCGCTTCCATCAACCATGACACCTCCATCAGCAACGTTATTGACCCGCACGAGAAAATCAAGGCGCTGCTCAGAGAACACAGAGGTCTGTAATATGCCTTTAGCTGACAGAATACGTCCCGCCACGTTAGACGACGTGGTGGGGCAGTCACATCTGATCGGAAAAAACCGTCCGCTTTCGAGAATAATCGAGAGCGGACGAATTCCTAATATGATATTTTACGGACCGTCCGGCGTTGGAAAAACCACCGTTGCGCGTATCATCGCGGAGTCCGCGAACATGCGTCTGCATAAGCTCAACGGTACTTCGGCTTCCACCGGGGATATAAAGAGCGTCGTGTCGGAGGTAGATACGTTCCTTGGCTCCAACGGGATACTGCTGTACCTGGACGAGATCCAGTACCTCAATAAAAAGCAGCAGCAGAGCCTGCTTGAATACATCGAGGACGGAAGTATAACGCTTATCGCTTCCACGACGGAAAATCCGTATTTCTATGTCTACAACGCGATACTTTCCCGCAGCACGGTGTTTGAATTCAAGCCAGTCCAGCCCGCGGAGCTTGAAAAGGCTATCCGACGTGGATTTAAAATGATGACCGAGGAGACCGGCGTTGAGTACCAGCTGGATGACGAAGCCGTGAAGTATATCAGCCGCGGCTGCGGAGGGGACGTGCGTAAATCGCTGAATACCGTGGAGCTGTGTGCGCTGACCTGCGCCGACGGAAAGATAACCCCTGAACTAGCGCAGGAGCTTACGCAGCGCAGCAACATGCGCTACGACCGCGACGGCGACCAGCATTACGACCTGCTTTCAGCGCTCCAGAAGTCGATACGCGGCTCTGACGAAAATGCGGCGCTCCACTACGCGGCGCGGCTTATGGAAGCGGGGGACATCATCTCGCTTTCCCGCAGACTGCTTGTTATTGCAAGCGAGGATATCGGACTTGCGTACCCGCAGGCAGTGCCGATAGTCAAGGCGTGCGTTGACAGCGCGATGCAGCTTGGCTTGCCGGAAGCGCGCATTCCCCTTGCGGAAGCGGTGATACTGCTTGCAACTGCGCCGAAGTCCAACAGCGCGTATAAGGCTATCGCGGCAGCGTTTGAGGATATCAGCAACGGTGCTGCATATGAGTTCCCGCGGCAGCTCCAGAATGTCCACTGCGACGGCGAGGGCGCGGCGGTAAAGGGTCAGCACTATCTGTACCCGCATGATTACCCGAACCACTGGGTGAAGCAGCAGTACCTGCCGGATCCGATAAAGGACCATGTTTACTACGAATACGGCGATAACAAGCTTGAACGCGCCGCGCAGGAATACTGGAGCAGGATCAAAAAATAGTCTGTATCAGCTTGCCGGAGGCGCCGTTGGAGTACACCCAGCTGTCGATGTGGCCGCTGGTTCTGAAATATTTCAGCTCATTACCGCAGAACGCGTTTTCGGACGTGCTGACGATGATGAGCTTTATTTTCATCTTTTCAGGGATCATCGCTTTTATGTAGACGCTGGCGCAGCTGTTGACCTCGACGTCCGGTCGGAGTTCCGCAAGTCCGGCGAGGTTCGGGGCGAGTTCCACGAATATTCCGTAGTCCTCGATGGATCGCACTATGCCGGTGACGGTTTCGCCGGGTTCGAACATCTCAACGTTCTCCGCCCAGGTGCCGAGAAGTTCCTTGTGGGACAGACATATACGCCCGTTTTCCAGGGAGCGCACGACTGCATAGATATCCTGTCCTACGCGGAATCGGTCGCGGGGGTGGGATATCCTCGAAACGGATATCATATCTATCGGGATAAGCGATGGTATTCCGCAGCCGATGTCCACAAAACAGCCGAACGGCTCCAGGTGAGTTACCCGGGCGGGGATTATGTCGCCGGGCGTCAGCCGGTCAAGATATTCGGCGCGGCATTTTTCCTGCGCCGCCCGTCGCGAGAGCACGGCGTACAGCTCCCCCTGCTCGTCGCGCCGGAAGTCGGTTATGATGAATACAACAGGCTTGTTCACCCGGGATATCAGCGCGATATCCTTTGTCGTACCCTCCGCTATGCCTATTGCTCCCTCTTCCCTGGGGATAACTCCGCGCATGCACCCCATGTCAACGATAAGGTCGTGGCGGCTGTTGCATATCACGCAGGGCGCTTCCAGCAGTTTCCCGGCGGTCATCGCGTCGTTCAGAGCGTAGAACGAAGAAAGCGCGGCGCGGTTCTCAGCGGTTTCGAATAAATAGCCCTCAGGCAGATACTCTGTCATTTTGTACCTCCAGAATAGTTTTTTCTGTACATATTATGAGGGCAGGGCGGATATTATGATTACTTAATTTCGGATATAAAAAACCGGACAGAAACAAATCCTGCCCGGTTGCTTTATTTGATTGTACGATTACGCGTCGGGAGCCATCAGACGTACCATAACGGCTTTCTGTGCGTGGAGTCTGTTTTCGGCCTCGTCGAAGATCTCGTTTGCGTGCTGCTCGAATACCTTTGCGGTGATCTCTTCTTCGCGGTGTGCGGGCAGGCAGTGCATTACCATTGCGTCGGACTTTGCGGAAGCCATTACCGCGTCGTTTATCTGGTAGCCCTTGAATATCTGCTTGCGCTTCTCGGCTTCACCCTCCTGACCCATGGAAGCCCATACGTCGGTGTAGAGCACGTCAGCGTCAGCCGCAGCCTGTACAGGATCGTTCACGATCTGGAACTTTCCGGGATACTGCTTAGCGAAGTCGATGATGGTCTGGTCGGGATAGTAGCCCTCAGGGCAGCCCAGGGATACGCTCATGCCTACCTTGAGTGCGCCTACGGTCAGTGAGTTAGCCATGTTGTTGCCGTCGCCGATGTAGCAGAACTTCAGTCCGTCCAGCTTATTCTTGTATTCGCGCACTGTCTGAAGGTCAGCGAGAACCTGGCAGGGGTGGCAGTAGTCGGTCAGACCGTTGATTATCGGGATAGAACCGTATTCAGCGAGGGCCTCGACTTCCTTCTGCTCAAATGTACGGATCATGATACCGCTGAGGTAGCGGGAGAGAACGCGTGCAGTATCCTGGACAGGCTCGCCGCGTCCTATCTGGAGGTCACGGGAGGAGAGGAACAGCGCCTGACCGCCCAGCTGGTACATACCGGTTTCAAAGGAAACGCGGGTTCTTGTGGAGGACTTCTGGAATATCATACCCAGGGTCTGACCCTTGAGCAGGGGATGCGGAATGCCGTGCTTCTGCTCGTACTTGAGCTGGTCTGCGAGGTTAAGAATGTCGATGATCTCTTCGGTGCTGAGATCCATCAGCTTTAATAAATGCTTCATAGTTTTATCCTTTCGTCAGATGTTATTTTCGTCAAGTGACATGTTGTAGTAATTAAGATCAGTACGCAGTTCCCACTGTTTCGACTGCCAGAATTTGTTCCCGAGATCATTTGAGGAATAGCACACAAGTGCGCATTTCTTTATTCCTTCGGCTTTCAGCGCTTCACAGCAAAGCCGCACCAGCTCAGAGCCTACGCCCTGTCCACGGTATTCCGGAAGTACGCAGGCGTGGTAGATATATCCTCGTCTGCCATCGTTTCCGCAGAGTATGCAACCTATTATCTTTCCGTCAACCGCAGCAAAGCAGGTGTCTGGATTGCGTCGCAGGAATTGTGTTATACCCTCGCAGCTATCGTCAAGACTGCGCATGCCCATGCCGGGAATGCTGCTCCACAGTGCGAAAAGCTCATCGTAATCCTCGGTGGTTATCAGCCGGAATGCAGCGCTCATGCGTTAAGAATGGAAAGCAGGATATCGAGTCCCTTGTCTATCTCCTCGTAAGTAATGGTGAGCGGAGGGAGCAGACGAACCTTAGTCTTTGCGGTGAGCAGGAGCAGACCCTTATCGAGCGCCGCCTTGCATACATCGCCGGCTTTCTTGTTCTTCAGCTCAATGCCGATCATCATGCCGATGCCGGAAACGGAAGCAACTTCCGGAGAAGTCATCAGCTTCTTTCGGAAGTATTCGCCCTTCCTGGCAACCTCGTCCAGGAAGCCGGGCTTGTTTACGGTATTCAGTACTGCAAGACCGCCAGCGCAGGAGATCGGGTTTCCGCCGAATGTGGAACCGTGGGTTCCCGGTGTAAGAACTTTTGCGCACTTGTCGCCGGAAAGGCATACGCCTATCGGCACGCCGCCCGCAAGACCCTTTGCGAGGGTAGTGAGGTCAGCCTTCCTGCCGAAATTATCGCCTGCAAGGAACTTACCTGTTCTGCCGACGCCGGTCTGAACCTCGTCCGCAATGGTGAGTACGTCCTTTTCTGCGCAGAGCCTGAAAATCTCGTCAACAAAATCCTGCTGGAGAGCCATAACGCCGCCCTCGCCCTGAATGTACTCAAACATTACAGCGCATACCGTATCGTCAAGCTTTGCGCGGAGATCCTCGATGTTGTTGGCTTCAACGTTGATAAAGCCCTCGACGAACGGGAAGAAGTAGTTGTGGAAAACGTCCTGACCTGTTGCGGACAGCGTGCAGAGCGTTCTGCCGTGGAAGCTGTTCACCAGGGTGATTATGTTGTGGCGTCCCTTGCCGTACTTGTCAAAGCTGTACTTACGCGCGATTTTGATGGCGCATTCGTTTGCTTCCGCGCCGGAGTTACCGAAGAACATATCGGTGTAGCCTGCGGTCTCGCAAAGAGCCTTTGCAAAATCCGCCTGTACCTTTGTGTAGTAGTAATTAGAAGTATGCTGGATCTTGTGCGCCTGGTCGCATACCGCCTTTACCCAGTCCTCGTTGCAGTAGCCGAGGGAGTTTGTTCCGATTCCGCTGCCGAAATCTATGTACTCCTTGCCGTTCTCGTCAACTGCCTGGCGTCCCTCGCCCTTGTCGAGAACCAGGTCGTATCTGCCGTAGGAGGGCATTACGTATTTGTTGAACTGTTCGATCGTGCTCATTTCAGTCACCTCTTACGGAATTATCATCGTGCCTGCGCCGATGTCGGTCAGCAGCTCGATAAGGATAGAATGCGGAATACGTCCGTCGATGATGTTGGTCTTTTTAACGCCGCGGCGTACCGCCTCAACACAGCAGTCGATCTTCGGTATCATGCCGCCGGAAATTATGCCCTGGTTCTTGAGATAGGGAACTTCGCTGACGCCAACGACTCTGATAAGAGTATTGTCGTCGTCCTTGTTCTCAAGAAGACCCTTGATATCTGTCAGCAAAATGAGATTAGCAGCGCCCATCTCAGCCGCGATGCGTGCAGCCGCAGTATCGGCGTTGATGTTGTATACCTCGCCGTTCTCGCCAGACGCAACGGTGGAAACTACCGGGATATATCCGTTGTTGAGCGCGGTGTTTATTACGTCCGGGTGTATCTCTGTGATGTCTCCGACGTAGCCGAGGTCGGGGTTCAGCTGCTTTGCCTTGATGAGATTTCCGTCAAGACCGCAGAGTCCCATTGCCTTGCCGCCGGCACGCTCCAGAAGCTGTACAAGGTCCTTGTTTACCTTTCCGGCGAGCACCATCTGTACGATGTCTATAGTCTCCTCATCGGTGTAGCGCAGTCCGTTGACGAACTCGCTTGCCTTGTTGATCTTCTTGAGCATGGCGTTGATCTCAGGACCGCCGCCGTGCACCAGAACCACCTTGATACCCACCAGCGACAGCAGCACGATATCTTGCATGACTGCCTGCTTGAGAGTTTCGTTGGTCATGGCGTTTCCGCCGTATTTAACGACGACTACCTTGTCGTTGTATTCCTGTAAGTAGGGGAGCGCCTCAACAAGCGCGTTCGCCCGTATGTCGTAGTCTATCTGCATTTCCTCTGCTCCTTTTTATGTGCGGTATTCCGCGTTTATCTTTACATATTTGAACGTAAGGTCGCAGCCCCACGCGATTGCTTCGCCCTCGCCGCAGTGCAGGTCAACGAGTACCTTGATTTCTTCCTCGGAGAGTATCTCCTTTGCAGCGTCCTCAGAGAAGCTGATTCCAGCACCGTTGGTGCATACTGTGATTTTGCCCTTTTCGCTGGCAAGCTCTACGGATACCTTGGAGATATCGAAATCTGCCTTTGCGTAGCCGATAGCGCAGAGGATTCTGCCCCAGTTAGCGTCAGCGGCGAACATCGCGGCCTTTACCAGGCTGGAGGATATAACGGACTTGGCAACGATCTTCGCGGTGTTCTCGTCCGGAGCGCCCTTAACTATGCACTCCAGGAGCTTTGTAGCGCCTTCGCCGTCGCGGGCTGTCTCGCGTGCGAGGTTCATCATAACGGCGTACAGAGCGTTTTCGAACTTCTCGTAGTTCTTGTCCTCGGCTGTGATTTCGGGGTTCTTTGCAAGTCCGCTGCTCATGAGTATCAGTGTGTCGTTTGTGGAAGTATCGCCATCAACGCTCACCATACTGTAGGTCAGCAGATTTACTTTACGCAGTGCCTTTTCCAGAAGCTCATGACAAATAGCGACGTCGGTCGTGATGAAGCCGAGCATGGTAGCCATGTTCGGTGCGATCATTCCGCTGCCCTTGGAGATACCGCCGACGTGGCACTTTCTGCCCTCGATCTCGAATTCCACAGCAAGCTCTTTCTTGCGGGTGTCGGTGGTCATGATGGCTTCGCATGCGTCGCCGCTCTTCTTGGGGGAAAGCTCCTTTGCGAGGGTGGGAATGCGCGCCTTTATCGGCTTGATGGAAAGGGGCTGACCGATAACGCCGGTAGAGCCTACTAGAACGTCGTTTGCGTCGATGTCCAGTGCTTCTGCGGTAAGCTCGCACATCTGTTCGGCGATCTCAATGCCGTTTTCGTTGCAGGTGTTCGCATTGCCGGAGTTTACGATGACTGCCTGCGCGTAACCGTCCTCAAGGTGCTTTTTTGTTACGTATATCGGCGCGCCCTTTACCTTGTTGGTGGTATAGAGTGCGGCTGCCTTGCAGCGCTCAGCGCAGTATATCATCGCGAGGTCGCGCTTGGTGGTGTTGCCGGCCTTTATTCCGGCGATAACGCCTGCGGCAGTGAAGCCCTCGGCAGCGCATACGCCGCCGTCTACGAATTCGTATCCTTCAAATTTAACCATTTTATTTCACCTCAGAGAAGCCCGGTGGTCTCGTCAATGCCCATCATGATGTTAAGGCACTGCACTGCCGCGCCGCTTGCTCCCTTTCCTAAGTTATCAAGTCTTGAGCAGAGGATAAGTCTGTCGTCGTTTCCGTTCACGAAAAGCTGCATCATGTTGGTGCCGCTGAGATCGTTTGCGCTGATGAAGCCGTCCTGCGGGTCGCCCTCGGGCATTACCTTGACGAAGTTCGCACCTGCGTAGTATTCAGCGAGCGCCTTGCGGATATCGTCCGCGCTGTACTTCTTTGTGAGGAGCCTTGTGTGCAGTGGCAGTGAAACAACCATGCCGCTGAAATAATCGCATACAAGCGGATTGAACGCTGGCGCATAATCAAGACCGCATATCTTCTGCATTTCGGGGAGGTGCTTGTGCTGCTGTGTCAGCGCGTACTGACGGGGGCTGTCGAAGCCCGCGGGACGATCGTCGCTCTCATAGACGGCGATTGCTTTCTTGCCCGCACCACTGTAGCCGGAAACCGCGTGAACGCTTACGGGGTAGTCCTTCGGGAGGATACCGAGCTTCACCAGCGGATAAACCATTGAAACAAATCCGCTTGCGTAGCAGCCTGGAACTGCAGTCCTTGCGGAGTGCGCGATCTTCTCGCGGAAATCCGCGCCAAGCTCAGGGAATCCGTACGCCCAGTCGGGATTTGTTCTGTGCGCGGTGGAAGCGTCGATGATACGCGTATTGCTTCCCTCGGCGAGCGCTACCGCTTCCTTAGCGGCGGCGTCCGGCAGGCAGAGGAATGTGAAATCCGCGCTGTGAATGAGTTTCTTACGCTCCTCGGGGTCCTTGCGCTTGTCCTCGTCGATACGGAGTAATTCTATGTCGTTGCGGTTCTTGAAGCGCTCCAGTATCTTTAATCCGGTAGTGCCCTCCTGACCGTCGATGTAAACCTTAACCATTGCAAAGTTCCTCCAGTCTCTTTCTGGTGAGTTCTATCTGTGTCTTTACACTCTCGGGAGCAGGTCCGCCAAAGGACTTGCGCTCCTTTACGCAGGTGTCAAGGCTGATAGCGTCGTAAACGTCCTCGGTGAACAGCTCGCTCTGCTTCTGATAATCAGCGAGCGGGAGTTCTTCAAGTGTTGTTCCAAGCTCGATGCAGTGCGCGACAAGTCCGCCGGTGATCTTGTATGCGGTGCGGAACGGCATTCCCTTTTTAACAAGGTAGTCTGCGCAGTCGGTCGCGTTGATGAAGCCCTTTGCAGCAGCGCGGCGCATGTTGTCCTTGTAGAGCGTCATTGTTTTGAGCATGGGGATAAATGTCGTAAGGCACAGTTTGAGATTGTCAACTGCGTCGAAAATCGCTTCCTTGTCCTCCTGCATGTCCTTGTTGTATGCGAGGGGAAGTCCCTTCATCATTGCGAGGAGCGTCATATTGTCGCCGATAACGCGGGCTGTTTTTCCGCGGATAAGCTCGGTGACGTCGGGGTTCTTCTTCTGCGGCATGATGCTTGAACCAGTGGAGAAACGGTCGGAAAGTTCAATGAACTTGAACTCCCAGCTGCACCACATGATTATTTCCTCGGAGAAGCGGGAGAGGTGCATCATGCATATGGATATCGCGCTCGCAAGCTCAATGCAGAAATCGCGGTCGGAAACGCCGTCAAGTGAATTTACCATCGGTGCTGACATTCCGAGAAGCTCCGCGGTGCGGTCGCGGTTTATGTGGTAGGTAGTTCCGGCAAGTGCGCAGCTTCCGAGAGGGGAAACGTTCATGCGGCGCAGGGTGTCGTCAAATCTCTCGATGTCGCGGAGCAGCATCTGCGCATACGCCATCATGTGATGACCGAATGTGATGGGCTGAGCACGCTGGAGATGTGTGTAACCGGGCATGATGGTTTCGGTGTTCTCGTCTGCGATGCTGCAGAGCACCTTTACCAGGGAAACCACCAGCTCGCGCAGCTCCTTTATTGCGTCGCGGAGATACAGACGGATATCAAGCGCCACCTGGTCGTTTCTGGAACGGGAGGTGTGCAGGCGCTTTCCGACATCGCCGAGGCGCTTTGTAAGCTCCGCCTCGATGAACATGTGGATATCCTCTGCGGTCATGTCGAACTGCAATTTACCGCTTTCGATATCCGCCAGGATTTCTTTCAGACCGCCGATAAGCTCCAGGCTGTCGCTCATGCTGATTATGCCCTGTTCGCCGAGCAT
>Ga0129310_1000836_pt1 | contig 32040 bp, 22 predicted proteins | sample Go1ome_2_FD_94433 | JGI IMG/M metagenome (GOLD analysis project Ga0129310, IMG submission 94433) | Western lowland gorrila individual fecal microbial communities from Wisconsin, USA - Go1022A metagenome | ecosystem: Host-associated > Mammals > Digestive system > Large intestine > Fecal | place... | reverse complement strand
GGCGGCGTAGCCTTTGTTATGGAGTCCATGTACGGCTATAAGCTTCCGAAAGAGATGCACAAAGAGTTTGCGGATGTTATTCAGAAAATGTCTGAGGAAAAAGGCGGAGAAATTTCTCCGGAGCAGATCTTTGATGCATTCAAACACGAATATATCGCACTGGATGATCCGTTTGAGTTCAAGAAGATCCGTGTGGAGGACGTCAACGACAAAGATTGTGTGGCAACCATTGATTTTGAATATAAGAAAAAACCTTACCATATCGAGGCAAAAGGAAATGGTCCACTGGATGCTGTCAAGACAGCCATCAACAAAGAGTTTGACCTGGATATCCGTGTTATGAACTATTCCGAGCATGCGCTTGGATCCGGTTCTCATGCGAGAGCAGCTGCTTATATTGAGATGAGAGATAACCGTACCGGAAAGGTACTGTTCGGCGCAGGCGACAGCTCCAATATTACAAAAGCAACAATCCGCGCATTCTTCAGTGGATTGAACCGATTAGCTACAAAATAAGAGACAGACACTTGAAACTAAGACGAGGGATGCTATGAATCGAAAGAAAAAGTATGGCTGGTGGAAACATATAGATTTTATGATCATTGATCTGATCTGTATCCAGATCGCATATCTGGCTTCTTACTTCTTCCGGCACGACACATTGCGGATTTATCGCGAGACAAGTCTGTATGCACATGTAAATATATTACTGATCATTATTGATCTCTGTTACGTGTTGCTGCGTGGAACTTACAAAAATATTTTAAAGCGTAACTTTATTAAGGAAATAGAATCCGTTCTGGTTCACAACGTTGTGATGTGGGTTCTGGTTATGGCATATCTGTATGTGACAAAGCAGGCATTCTGGTTTTCCAGACAGGTATTCCTGACTTCCTTCGGATTTACGATCATTTTTATGCTGATAGGCAGATTTTTGTGGAAGCTGAATATTCGCCGAATCGTATGGAAAGGTAAAAATCAGCCAAACTTTCTGGTAATCAGTACGGAAGAGTATGCTTCTGAGATGGTGCGTCAGTTTTCTGACCGTATGTACAACGGATTTAATCTGGCAGGTCTGGCGATCATGGATCGGGATCTTGAAAATGAGAAAATAGAAGGCGTTCCGGTAGTATGTAATAAAGACAACCTGCTGTCCTATATTCAGAAAAATGTCATCGATGAGGTTATGATCAAACTGTATCAGGATGACCAGGAAGTAGACGAACTGACCTGGACACTGCTTCAGATGGGTGTGGTGGTACACATTGCACTGGATTATACCGATGATGCATTGCCGAATCGTACCATTGAACGAATTGGTGGTTATACTTGTATGACAACCAGCATCAACACGGCAAGCAGTATTCCGATGGGATTGAAACGACTGACGGATATTGCAGCCGGTATTGTCGGTTGTGCGATCACGGGTGTTGCTTTTATTTTCGTGGCACCGCTGATCTATAAGGCGTCACCGGGACCGATTTTCTACTGCCAGGAGCGTGTCGGCAAGAACGGACGACGGTTTAAAATGTATAAATTCCGTTCCATGTATATGGATGCGGAGGAACGAAAAAAAGAACTGATGGCACAGAATAAGATGCAGGGTAACATGTTCAAAATGGACAATGACCCGCGTATCATCGGCAGTGAGAAAGGTCCGGGCAAAGGAATTGGAAATATTATCCGTTCCTTAAGTATCGATGAGTTACCGCAGTTTTACAATATTCTCCGTGGAGACATGAGCCTTGTGGGAACCCGTCCGCCGACAGTGGACGAGGTGGCAGCATATGATCTGCATCACAAAGTGCGCCTGAGCATGAAACCGGGATTGACGGGTATGTGGCAGGTAAGCGGAAGAAGTGAGATCACAGATTTCGAGGAAATCGTTCGTCTGGATGCATATTATATTGAAAACTGGAGCTTGAAGCTTGATCTGAAAATTATCTTAAAGACATTTAAAGTCGTTTTTGCAAAAGAAGGCGCAGAATAAAAATAGTTACGAAACGTACATGGTGTACAGGAGGTATCTGATGAAAAAATATGATTATCTGATCGTAGGAGCAGGATTATTTGGTGCAGTATTTGCACATGAAGCAAAGGCAGCAGGAAAGAGTTGTCTGGTCATTGACAAACGCAACCATATTGCAGGAAATATTTACACTGAGAAAGTACATGATATTGATGTTCATCAGTATGGAGCACATATTTTCCATACTTCTAATGAAACTGTATGGAATTATGTAAACAGCTTTGCAAAGTTTAACCGTTATACAAACTCACCGGTTGCAAATTACAAAGGTGAAATCTATAATCTTCCGTTCAACATGAACACTTTTAATAAACTCTGGGGTGTTGTGACACCGAAGCAGGCACAGGAGAAGATCGAGGAGCAGAAAGCTGCTTACCATGTAGAAAATCCACAGAACCTGGAAGAACAGGCAATCAGCCTGATCGGACCGGATGTATACACAAAACTGGTAAAAGGTTATACTGAGAAACAGTGGGGCAAACGTGCCACAGAGCTTCCGGCATTTATTATTAAACGTCTGCCGGTTCGTTTTACTTATGATAACAATTATTTTAACGATGATTATCAGGGTATCCCGGTAGAGGGTTACACCAAAATGATCGAGCGCATGCTGGATGGTGTAGAAGTAAAACTGGAAGAAGACTTCCTGAAAAATAAAGACTCCTGGATGGAGCAGGCAGACAAGATTGTTTATACCGGTATGATCGATGAGTATTACAATTACTGCTATGGCGAATTGGAATACCGCTCTCTGAAGTTCGAGACAGAAGTTATCGAAGGTGAAGAAAATTATCAGGGAAATGCAGTTGTAAACTACACAGAGTATGAAGTACCGTTTACACGAATCATTGAGCACAAGCATTTTACTTATGGCACACAGCCGGATACCGTTATTACCAGAGAATATCCAAAGACATGGAGCAAAGGGGATGAGCCTTATTATCCGATGAATAATGAGAAGAACCTGAAACTCTATGAGCAGTATGCAGATCTGGCAGCAAAAGAAGGAAATGTGATCTTTGGCGGTCGTCTTGGCATGTACAAATATTACGATATGGACGATACCATCGAAGCTGCATTAAACTGTGTACAGGCAGAACTTGCAAAATAAAGAAACGTATTGTTACAGTGCACGGAATCTGTGGACTGCAGCAGTAAATCATATCAGGCGGCAGGACAGACGAAGTCTGGATTGCGGCCTGTTCTGTTTCACACGATAAAAAAGAAGGATCAGCATTAGTAATATCAGTGAGTAATTTCTCTGCCCGGATGGCGGAGTCAGACAGGAGAGACACGTGACAAAATTATCATTAATTGTACCATGCTACAACGAAGAACAGAATGTGGAAGCTTTCTACGCGAGATGTCTGGAAGTTTTTGCACCGGATACATTTGAAGCTGTTTTTGTAAATGATGGCAGCAGAGATGGCACATACAAAAAATTGCAGAAATTACATGAGAAACACAGCAACGTTCTGGTAGTTAATTTTTCCAGAAACTTCGGAAAAGAATCTGCTATTTATGCAGGATTGAATTATGCAACCGGAACGTATATATCTATTATTGATGCGGACCTGCAGCAGGATCCGGAAATTGTTCGGAATATGGTAAAGATTCTGGATGAAAAACCGGAAGTGGATGTGGTGGCAGCATATCAGGAACAGCGCCATGAGGGTAAACTGATGGGATGGTGCAAAGATCGCTTTTACAAATTTATCAATCGCCTGAGTGAAGTGGACCTGCGGGAAAATGCCAGTGATTTCAGGACATTCCGGGCAAATGTACAGAAAGCATTGCTGGATATGCCGGAGTATTTTCGCTTTTCCAAGGGACTGTTTTCCTGGATCGGATTTGAGACAGAGTACATTCCATATGAGGCCGCAGAACGGTTTGCCGGCACAACAAAATGGAGTTTTACCAAACTGTTTAAATATGCGATGGAGGGAATTATTTCATTTTCTACGGTTCCGCTTCGAATTGCAACATTTTGCGGTGCCATTGTATCTGCCATTGCCATTATTTACGGTATCATTATCATTGCACAGACACTGATCACCGGAATTGATGTGCCGGGTTACGCGACAACCATTGTTGTTGTATTATTCCTGGGTGGCGTACAGCTGCTGGTGATGGGAATCCTTGGCGAATATCTGGCAAAGACTTATATTCAGGGAAAACACCGACCGGTTTATATTGCAAAAAATGTGTTAGAAAAAGAGTCACCAGAGGAAAAGGAGAACTGATTTGGAAGAGAAAAAAGAAGATATCTTTGACCGGCTGATGCATCTGCCGGGACTTCGGGTTTTTGAAAAATTTTATAAGAAAAACAAAGAGATGCTGCTATATCTGCTGTTTGGTGGTTTGACGACCATCGTCAGCATTGGTACTTATGCCTGGTTTAACGTAGGGATGCACATTAATGAGCTGATCGCAAATGTTATTTCCTGGATTTTTGCAGTAACATTTGCTTATATCACAAACAAAATCTGGGTGTTTCAGTCACAGACAACCGGGTTCACTGCTGTGTGTCAGGAGATGGTAAAGTTCTATGGTGGCCGTCTGACCACACTTGCGATAGAAGAACTGATATTGTTTATTTTTATCACGCTGCTGCATGGAAACAGTGTGCTTGTGAAACTGGCCGCTCAGGTTATTGTTCTGGTACTGAATTATATTATCAGTAAAATATTTGTATTTAAAGATAAAAAATAACGAAGAGAGATACAGTTTACCTATTACAAAAATTGTGTAGTAAGTAAGCTGTTTTTCTTTTTTATAAAGTACATGGCGTAAATTTCTAAATAAAAAATTAAATCCGCGGATGCTAAATTGACATGAGGAAAGCAAGGTGTTATAATTCCTCCCCGATGTGTGGAGTGCAGAAGCTGCACGGTATCTTTGAATATTGCAAAACATTTAGATTAATATAAAGGGGTAATGGAATATGACATTTTATCAGGAGTTGCAGTTGAATCAGGCTGGATCGAAAGCAGTGATTCGCAGCTGTACAGATAAAAAAGAAAAAATTCGACATATAGCAATTTATCTGTTTAAAATTTTTATAACAATGGTATTTTGTATGGCAGTTGTGATTGGATTCAGCAAAATTTTTGGAAATGATAACAGCATTGTTGGTGTAGTAGTGCTGCTTTGTGTGATGGCATTTCGTTTTGCGGATTTCGGTATCCGGACGCCGCATGCCATGGGTGCGCTGGCACTTATGTTTGCGATTCTGACCTTTGGACCACGTCTTGCAAATGCCGGCGGGCTGGCGCAGGAGTTTCTGGTAAACACGGTTTGTATTTTGATTTTGATGGTACTTGGCTGCCACAATGTAGTAATGTTCAATCACTCCACATTACTGCTGAGTTATCTGCTCTTGTACGGTTATGATGTGACCGGAACGTTGTATATTCAGAGACTGATCGCTATGGGAATCGGTGCTGCTGCGACCCTGATCGTGTATTACCGGAATCATCATAAAAAAGTTTATAAGCGAAGCCTGAAAGATATTTTTCGGGAATTTGATGTGCATTCCCTGCGTACCAGATGGCAGATCACCATGGTGTTTGGTGTGACGACGGCTATGCTGATTGCGGGATTACTGCATATTCCGCGTCGGATGTGGATTGGAATTGCGGCCATGTCCATTCTGGTGCCATTTCATGAAGATGCAAAACAGCGTGCCAAAGCCAGAGTCCCGGGCAACATTGTCGGATGCTTCATATTCCTGGCGTTGTATTATTTCCTGCCACCGTCTATTTATAATTATGTCGGTGTCATTGGAGGAATTGGTGTGGGACTTTCTGCAACTTACGGCTGTCAGGCAATCTTCAATACCTTTGGGGCATTGTCAATCGCGGTTGGAATTCTGGGACTGCCGGGGGCGATATTCTTCCGAATCTTCAATAACTTTTTTGGAGCCGTGTATGGAGTGATTTTTGAGCGCGGCTTCGGACGGGTGTTGGATCGGGTTTCGGTGGCTTCCCGGGAAACTTCGGCTTAGAAATTGGGTTAAAAAAATAAAATAATTTAAAACAAAATCGGAGAAAATTTTCTCACTCACTAGACGTTCACTACCTTCGTTTCACGGCGGTTTTATCGCGCTCATTCTCGGTTCCTATAAAAGATGGTCACCTTCCATTCGCGCAAAACCTTGTGAAACTCAGTCGTTCGCTTAATCGTTCGTTGAGAAAATTTTCTCCGATTTTGTCATTTCAGTTATTACTTTCCGTTAGTTTATATAGCAATAAATGCTATTGGGTATGTATGCATAAAATAATGGTCTTTATGCAATTAAATATTAGGTATTCAGAGTTACAGACAAATGACATAAAGTGCAATGTAGAGAATAAATTTCAATGTGTAAATAGCGAAATCGAAGACTCCTTCTGCAACAAGCGGTTGAGTAAACGACTGAGTTTTGCGAGTTTTGCGCGAGTGGGAAACGACCAGCTTTTATAGGAGTTGGGAACGAGCGCGATAAAACCGATGCAAAACGAGGGGAGTGAACGTCTAGCGGTTGTAGAAGGAGTCTTCGATTTCGTTTTATTAATATTAAATTTTTAGCCATAATACCCTAGCGGCAAGCCGTTCGGAACGTCACGAACCGGAAACGTCCGTCGAGTTTTTCACCAACGATGCCGATTACTTTTCCCATGGTGAATGCGGCCAGTACGGTTCCGATACCAAGTCCTTTGATGCGTCCAAGACCAATGCCTGTGATCAGTGCGGTCGTTGCCAGACAGATGACATCGAAGGATATTTTTACTTTTGAGTACTTAAAGTTTTTGATCGCAGACAGTTCTCTTGGGAAAAGGTCTGTCGGAATGATCGGCAGTCCGCAGCGATTGGAAAATGCAATTCCAAGGCTGAGCAGCAGATAGCTGATCACGAAATAAAGGATGCGCATTGGAATATTAAATGGAAGTATTCCAATCCAGCTTTTGTAAAAATCCAGCATCATGCTGAATGCAAATCCTACGACAAAACTCAGCAGATAATCCAGAACGAAACGTTTGCGTAAGATCATCAGGGATGCGATCAGCAATGCCTGAAAGATATATGTCCATGTTCCAAGGGACAGGAACGGAAATACTACGGAAAATGCGTAAGGTACACTGGAAATAGCTGAAATTCCGGAGCCGGAATAAAGCATCAGTACCACGGCAAAACTGTTCATTACAATAACGAGAAGCAGGGCAAGTTCCCCGCGAAAAATGTGTCTTTGATCTGCAGAATTTAGTTCACTCATAATATATTAAGTCCTCCTGTGCAGTAAATATTCAGAGAAAACAGGCGTGTTCATGCCAAATATTTTTATCCGTGTGTAATACTAGCAAAAATGAGCATCAAATTCAATAGGAAGATATCCAAGTAACAGATATCTTCCTATTTCAATGCAAATATAGTTGAACGCCGATAGAAATTTTTCGGTACAAACAGAATAATTTTACAGAATCATTGTTTATTACAAATAAGGTACGCTAATCCTTAAAAATGGGAAAAAATAACTGTATCTCATAGTAAGTTGCATCTGTCAACTGTTTCATGTCCCCATTCATTTTTTTCATCATTAATGCGATGTTTTTTACTCCGATTCCGGTACTTGAATGATAAGAGGTTGGTGCGATTTTATTCTTACAAGAAACAATCAGGTGTGTATCGCTGAAATGAGTGCTGAGTTCAATGGGGGCTTTAGAATCAGCATATTTTTGAATATTGGAAAATATGTTATTTATAATACGGTTCATATAGTCTGTATGAATACGCACTTTTACTTTTTCTTGAAACAGATGATTTGCGTGAATCTGAAATCCAGCCTGTGATACATACAGATATAGTTCAGAGAGATAATCACCAAGTGCATATTCAGCCTGTTCCCATGGTTCTAATGGAACTGTTTCCTCGGCAGAGGCAAGAAAATATTCAAACAGTTGGTCAGAAAGCATGCGGATTTCATGTGTTTTTATCAGGGCGCGTTCAGCATATTTGTAACAGTCTGCTTTTGTGTCTTGTCTTTTTAGTAATTCCAGATCTGTTAGGAGTGTAGCAAGAGGTGTGCGTAAATCATGAGCCATTCCGAGTACAAGATTTTGCTGCGCCAGTTTCATTTCCTGTGCATGCTTTTCTGTTTCCATTAATGACTGCCGCATAGCTTCAATGCCAGAGGAAAGATAGGAAATTTCATCATCGCCTGTAATGGGAAAGGGCGTATATAAATTACCTTTTCCTATGTCTGAAAGCCGGTTATTTATGGAATGAATACGGTCTATATCTTTTTTTTGAACAGAAAAGAGCATAAGCACAGAGGCAAGAATGCTAAACAGTCCGGTACTCAGAAGGAGAATGAGATAAAATTTACGCTCAAACCCTTCGTAGATAAATACAAATGCAGGTCCATTAGAAAAGTAAATCTGATGTGAGTTGCGACTTGCGTAATTTAACAGATGCTGTAACTGTGCAGTATCATCAGAAAGAACGCTGTATCCGGAAATGCTGCTGAATACAAGAGCATTGTCTTTTTGAATGATCATATTGGAAATCTCCTGTTTTTTCATCCATGCATGAAGCTGTTGAGTGTTTTCGGATGAAATGCTGTTGTTTGTCACCCAGGATTGGAAAGAATACATGCGGTGAGTTTCTATTTTATATAAGTAATCAGAGTTTTTAAAATAGGAGTTCATTATTTTTATACCAAAAAGGAAAATAATGAAAAAAATAGTTATTCCGAGTAACTGGGAACAAAAAAGTCGTCTGACAAAATTGTGGTGGTAATTTTTGCATGTTTTTTGGAAATGCGTGTGACAATGGTTATCCAAATCGGTACCCCTTTCCCCAGACTGTTTGTATTAAAACAGGGTTTTCTGGATTTTCTTCGATTTTTATTCTTAATCTTCGGATATGCACCATGACGGTATTTGCACAGGAAGTAAAAAAAGGTTCTTTCCATATGCTTTCATACAAGTTTTGTATGGAAAAAATTTTTGTTGGGTATTTCATAAATAAGTAGAGCAACTCAAATTCTGTATCGGTTAGTTCGACCAAAATTCCGCGAACACTTACCTGGGGTGGATTTGCCGTTAGTATAATATCGTGACGTTGTATTGTTTCTACGGTATTGGTGATGTGGTGATCGCTGCAGAGGTTTTTGTAATACTCGTTTCGACGCAAAAGAGCACGGACTCTGGCAACTAATTCGACATAAGAAAAGGGTTTGGTTAAGTAATCATCCCCGCCGACATAAAAACCATGTACCTTATCGCTTTCTGTTGCTTTGGCTGTCAGAAATAAAATTGGTACATAGGAAAAACTGCGGATTTTTTGACAGGTTTCGATGCCGGAAATCCCAGGCATCATAATGTCAAGAATAACCAGAGATACAGAAGGCGCGAGTTTTTCCAGAGCCTGAGTGCCATTGCCTGCTTCTAGCGTTTGAAATCCTTCATTTTGTAGAATACTGCAAATATTTTCTCTGAGGTCATTATCGTCTTCTACAATTAAAATCGTTTGTCCCATTTTTTTCTCCGTCTAAATAAAAATACTTTTTATGATATAAATATGTTAACATAAATTTGAATATATGTGTTTCGTTTTGATGTGATTTAAGAAAATGTAAGATTTGTTAAGAAATGTTGTAAGAAATTACTGTTATATTAGAATCAAGCATAACGCTTATATATTATAATATTGGGAGGAAACATAAGATGAAAAAAGTAATTATTTGTGCAGTTCTAGGAATAACACTGGGGATGGGAAGTAATATTACCGTTTATGCAGCAGGAACATTTCAAAATTGTGGAGAAACGGTTACTATGGGGACAGATAAAGGAGAAACATTTACTGTGGATTATAGTGCAGATCAAATTGCTGAATATACGGAGAATCAGTTTGAAGAAGAGGAGGTAACAATTTTATGTGAACCTTCAAAATATACATTTTTATGGAATAAGGATACATTTAAATATAAACTTCATATACCAGATAATGGATTCCTTGAATATGTGCGTGATGATGAAAATGAAAATGATCAAGCTATTTTAATATATGATGAAGATCATTTCCTAGTAGGATATATAGAAAATGTTATCCCTGACAATGAAGATATTTCTGTTGAATTATCTTTAAAAGATGATGTAGTAACTCAACATTATACATATCCGAGAAAAAAGAATCAGGATTCTACAGATGGAGAATTAGAAGTTGGAATAAATATCGTTGCCACACAGGCTGAAAAGTTTTCTACATATTTTACAGAAGGCAAATGGATTACAAGATCTGGTCAAGTTAGCTTATCTTTATATCGGAGAATTATGCTGGAGACTGTTGCGCAGAGAAATGCAGCATGGTCAACTGTAAATTTTATGTTTAATAGTAGTGCAAACTGGAAAAATACAACAGGGATGAAAGATCAATTTATGTGTCATTCATATTTTGCAAAATCTAAGAACCCTTGGAATTTAGAACCGTGGCGTCCAAATGTTGGGTATGCGCAGACAGTTGCGAAGGGATGTAATCCATAAAAAGAAGGTGTTTAAATGAAATGGACATTTCCGAAAAAAGTAAAACGAGTATTTAATATTTTATCAATTGTTTATATTGTGTTAGGATGCTGTTTTTATTCCTGGACAGTTTATATAAGAGACGAATATCCAACAAAAGGATATCTTGCAGATGGATGGAGTATGTTTATACCGTATATTATTTCTGCGATGGTTATTATACTCTGTATCGTTACAAATTGCTTAAAAAAAGAAAAATTGTGTATGGCATTTAGCATTGTCGGATTGTTTGCTGTAGTGTTGGGATATATGGGAATAGTGTTCCAAACTGTAAACTATTTAGATATAAAAAAGACATATGAGCAGGGAAAACAAACAGTAATTTCTGTTAATTTAAATGAATTAGATCATATATTAAAAAATGATGTAAACAAGTATGTATATGTTGGGCGAGATTCTTGTTCGGTATGCCAGACAATTTATCCATTGATTGAAAATTATTCATCAAGAGTTCCGGAAACTGTTTATTACTATAATACGGAATTGGATCGATATGATAATAAACAGGAAATGAATCAAATATTGGACGAAATGAATATTGTTGAGGTTCCGACAATGATACAGTTTATAGACGGTGATATAAAAGAATATGTAGGCGATTCATTATGGAATCTTGTACAGTAGAGAATTGTTAAGAAAATATACTACACTTGAAGCAAGAAAAATTACTCGGGTGTAGTATATTTGATTTAGTGGTTAAAAAAGTGAATATATCAGTGCATCCGCCGAAATTCCAGTGGCGTCATGCCGGTCGCTTTTTTGAACATGGAAATAAAATGACTGGTATCGGAAAAACCGGTCATGCTGGCAATGTCCTGCACTTTCAGGTAGGAGTTGACCAGCAAAAGTTCCTTCGCTTTGTTGATACGATGCATTGTCAGATATTCGTACACGGAGCAGGAGAAAAAGCGTCGGAACAGCCGGGAAAGGTACTGCGGTGACACAAATACTTTTTCACTGAGTGCCTGTGCGGTCAGATCCGCAGAGTAATTTGTTTCTATTTCCTGCACAACAGGTACGATATAACGCTGATAAAGTGGATCCTGCATGTGAGCCGGTCCGTTGACGCAGTCTGTAAAATTCAGCAGCAGGTTGTAGCAGTTGGCAGACAGAAATTTACTGTCCTGCTGACCATGTGCGGTAATTTCGTCCACACAGATGGCAATCTGATCAGCAATCTGCTGTCCCTGTTCTTTTTCAATCCAGATAACGCTTCTGTTTTGCACCATTGCAGGAATACTTGATTCTAATGTCCCGGTAAAGGTGGCAAAAGCGTTGATCCACAGATCAGATTTCTTTTTGTAAGAGTGTGGAATGGACGGCGCGATCAGAAAACCTTCATTTTCGCGTAATTCATAAATTTTTCCCTGAATCTCAATCAGTCCGCAGCCGGATTCTGTCTGTAGATAATGATAGTGCGGATAGCCTTCCGGGCGGCAGGTTTCTTCTTCTATCCAGTGGTTTCCAATGGAGTCAAACATAAACGGCGCACTTACCGGTGTATTTCTAAAATAGATTGGCATAATATTCTCCTGAAAAGTAAAGTGGTGTCTGGCCAGTGTTTTTATAAAGCAAATATCGATAGCAATCGTTGTTTGACATAAATACTGGTGACAATATTTGTTTCGAAATGTTATATTTTTTAGTGAAACATATTATACACCTGTAGAAAAAAATCTGCTATACTAAAAATACTTAATGTAGTAGAGAACACAGTAAATCAATAAGGATTTAAAAGTTCATGTTGTTTGAATGGGGACATGGATTTAAACAAAAATCAATAAGGTTGGAAACGCTGTGTTATTTTGTTATGTAATGTGATTTTATTAGGAGGAGGAAACGATGAAACAGTTTGATTACGCAATGGTAAAAGATCCGGAATATTTCCGTGATGGTCGTCTGGATGCACATTCCGATCATGTGTATTATGCAACTGAGGAGGAAGCATGTGACAGAGAGACTTCCTATCGCGAGTCTCTGAACGGACTCTGGAAATTCCAGTATGCGAGAAATTATGAGAGCGCAATCCCTGGATTTGAGGCAGAAGAGTATTCCTGCAAAGACTGGGAGGACATTTATGTACCGGCCCATATCCAGATGGAAGGCTATGATGCACCGCAGTATGCAAACGTGCAGTATCCTTGGGAAGGACATGAGGATATTCATCCGGGTGAGATCCCGACACATTTTAATCCGACAGCAAGTTATGTAAAATATTTCAATGTTCCGGAGCAGATGAAAGGCAAACGTTTATTCATTTCCTTCCAGGGCGCGGAGAGTGGACTGGCATTGTGGCTGAACGGAAAATTTGTGGGCTACAGCGAGGACTCCTTTACTCCGTCTGAGTTTGAACTGACGGAGTATGTAAAAGAGGGCGAGAACAAACTGGCTGCTCAGGTGTTTAAATGGACTGCCAGCAGCTGGTGCGAGGATCAGGATTTTTACCGTTTTTCCGGTATTTACAGAGACGTATATCTCTATACCGTTCCGGAAGTTCATGTAAATGACCTTCGCATCCGTGCAATTCCGGAAGAATCACTGACAAGCGCAAATCTTGAGTTGGTAACAAAAACATGGGGAAGCGGAAACTTAAAAATCGTGCTTTCCAAAGATGGTGAAGTGATTCTGGAAGACAAGAAAGAGATTTCTGACGAAGATACATTTTCCTGGAAGGTAGAGGCTCCGGTGCTTTGGAGCGCAGAAGATCCGCAGTTATATGATCTGGAGCTGACCGTATCTGATGCAAACGGAAACGTACAGGAGATCATTCCGCAGAAAGTCGGTTTCCGTCGTTTTGAAATGAAAGACGGCATCATGACACTGAACGGAAAACGTATCGTATTTAAAGGTGTAAACCGTCATGAGTTCAGTTCTGTCAGCGGTCGTCACGTATCCGAGGAAGAACTGTACAAAGACCTGATCACCATGAAATTAAATAATATCAATGCCATCCGTACCTGCCATTATCCGGATATGTCAAAAATCTATGAGCTGTGCGACGAACTTGGTCTGTACATGATTGATGAGACAAATCTGGAGTCTCACGGTTCCTGGGATGTGGCAGAGATGACAAAAGATTTTACTTATACGGTTCCGCATGACAAACCAGAGTGGCTGCCAATGATGCTGGACCGCGCAAATTCCATGTATCAGCGTGATAAAAACCATCCGGCAATTCTGATCTGGTCCTGTGGAAATGAGTCTTTCGGTGGAAAAGATATTTTTGAAATGTCACAGTTATTCCACAGAGAAGATCCGACCCGTCTGGTTCATTACGAAGGTCTGTTCCATGACCGCAGCTACAATGACACCAGCGATATGGAAAGCCAGATGTATCCGTCTGTTGAGGCTATCAAAGAGTTTCTTGCAAACGATGACAGCAAACCGTTTATCTGCTGTGAGTACACACACGCAATGGGAAATTCCTGTGGTGCCATGCATAAATATACCGATCTGACTGATACCGAGCCGAAATATCAGGGCGGATTTATCTGGGATTACATTGACCAGTCTATTTACAAAAAAGACCGTTACGGCAAAGAGTTCCAGGCATATGGCGGAGATTTCGGTGAGCGTCCGACAGACTATAACTTCAGCGGAAATGGTATCGCATATGGTGGAGACCGCGAGGCTTCCCCGAAGATGCAGGAAGTAAAATTCAATTACCAGAACATTACTGCGAAAGTAAGCGAAGATAAAGTAACTGTTATTAATAAAAACCTGTTCGTAAATACAGATATTTACAGTGCAAAAGTAACACTGGCAAAAGACGGAAAAGTGGTCTGCACAAAACCGCTGGCAACTGCAGTAGCACCGTTAAGCGAGGAGAGCTATGATCTTCCGATTGCAAAACAGGAGCGTCCGGGCGAATATACCGTAACCGTATCTTTCCATCTGAAAGAGGATACTGCATGGGCAAATGCAGGTCATGAAGTTGCTTTCGGACAGTATGTATATCAGGTAGAAAAAGCCCCGGTTGTTTGCACAGATGAGATTGAAATTATCCGCAGCACACATAATATCGGTATCCGCGGAGCACATTTTGAGGTATTATTCTCTGCATTAAACGGTGGTCTGGTATCTTATAAATATGCAGGCCGTGAGATGATCGAGTCCATTCCGAAGCCAAACTTCTGGCGTGCACCGATCGACAATGACTGTGGAAACCTGATGCAGATGCGTTATGCACAGTGGAAGATTGCAAGTATGTATCTGAACCACAAAGATTACCGCGATGGTATTTATGTAGGTGGAAATCTGCCGCAGCTTGAGGTAAAAGAGAATTCCGCAGTAGTATCTTATACTTATGTAATGCCGACGACACCGATGTCAGAGTGCCATATTTCTTATGAAGTATTCGGTGATGGACGTGTAAAAACAACACTTACTTATGATCCGGTCAAAGAACTGGGCGATATGCCGGAGTTTGGTGTAATGTTCAAGTTCAATGCAGATTATGATCATGTAGAGTGGTACGGACTGGGCGAGGCTGAGACTTACGCAGACCGTAAACATGGTGCAAAACTTGGTATTTTCAAAAACATGGTTGCTGATAATATGGCGCGTTACATGGTTCCGCAGGAGTGTGGCGCAAAACAGGAAGTTCGCTGGGCGAAAGTAACAGATCGCAAAGGACGCGGAATGTTATTTGAGATGGATCCGGAAAATGGACCGATGATGTTCTCTGCACTTCCGTATACACCACATGAGATCGAGAATGCAATGCATCCATATGAGCTGCCGGAAGTTCATTACACCGTTGTACGTGCCGCAAAAGCTCAGATGGGTATTGCCGGTGATGACAGCTGGGGTGCTCGGATTCATGAGGAATATCTGCTCAAAGCCGATGAAAAAATGACATTCAGTTTCGTATTTAAAGGGTTATAAAATTTGGGGTTAAAGTGAATCAACGATAGGTTGTGAATAACTTTACGTTAAAGTGGCTTAACGATAAGTTTTGAAAAAGGTCTCCGTCAATTTTGTCTTCGCGGCTAACAATCGCTCGCTAAGAAAAAATTGTCGGAGACCTTTCTTCTACGTTACAATGCTGTTCGAATGTTGATGGTTATTTTTGACAAATGCTGTTAGGAACAGTTTTATCTCAGTCGGAGATTGAACTCCCACTGAGAAAGATTTGGTATTACTCACCACTTACAGAAGTGGGAGTCTCAACTCAGACTGAGATGAAAATTGTCAGCTTCTGGCTGAAAGCCTTTCGTGAAAAAAAGAATCAAAAGCGTAAATGAAAGAGAGCAGGGTATTTTTTCCTGGCAGGCGATTGTTAGCCGCCGGGACAAAATACCCTGCTCTCTTTTCACAACCTACAGTTTAGCCACAAAAGAAATTAATGAATACTTTCAAGACCGTACAGCGCCGCTCCCAGTGCACCGACAATTTCCGGCTCTTCGGAGATGAAAAGTGGCGCTTTCAACTGTTCTTCCAGCACTTTGACAACGCCCGGATTTTTAGCCACACCGCCGGTCATCATAAACCCTGGTTCCAGTCCGACACGACGCATCAGGGAAATTGCCTTTGCGGCGATAGCCATGTGGATGCCGTGCGCAATATCTGATGTTTCCTTGTTTTGCGCGATCAGAGAGATCACTTCCGATTCTGCAAACACGGAACACATGCTGCTGATCTCAATATTTTCTGTGGATTTCAGAGATAATGGTCCAAGTTCTGAGATATCTACTTCCAGCGTCCGCGCCATCATTTCTAAGAAACGACCGGTTCCGGCAGCACATTTATCATTCATGACAAAATCAGTCACATCCCCTTTTTCATTCAGATGGATTGCTTTACTGTCCTGACCGCCGATGTCGAGGATCGTGCGGATTTCCGGATTCAGATAATGTGCACCTTTTCCATGGCAGCTGATCTCGGTCACGTTTTCATCTGCAAATGGAATGCTGACACGCCCGTATCCGGTAGACACGATTTTGGTCAGATCTTCGCGTTGCAGGTTTGCTTTCTGCAAAATTTCTTCTAAAATGCGCTGTGCGCTTTCTCCACTTTTTGCTCCGGTGCGGATGACGGCAGAAGCAACAATTTCACGGTTACCGTTTAAGATAACAGCGTTTGTGGAAGTGGAACCGCTGTCAATTCCCATGACATAGACGGGGGTATTTGCTGTGTTAGCAGCGTTGGCATTTTTTGGACTTACAGCTGCGGAATTAGAAACGGAGTCCTGTGCTCCGGTGGAACAATTTTCCGACTGCTGTCGTTTATTTTTAAATAACATAGATTCTCCTTTTTGTGCATGCAGGGATTCTAAAAATGCTTCCAGACGGGTCAGAATCTGACCGCCACACTGTGCGGTGGCATCGGTTTCGATTTTTAAAATCGGCAGATTGGATGTTTCGTGCAGTTTGGTATATTCATAAGCATAAATATCACAGAATTTCACCGTGTGATAAATAATGCCGTCAATGCGGTCTTCATAGGCTTCCAGAATGCGCTGGCGGTTTGATGCGGCGGCCATTCGCATGCATGGAAGCTGATCTAGCAGGGCATGTGCATAGGCATGCAGTGTCTGGTCAGAATTCAGATCGTAATTTCGTTCAATGCCGGTGCAGGTCAGATCCAGCGTGATTTCTGCCTGGTGATCGGTGATGAGCTGACGGATCTCACTGCCCGGACGGGCACCGACAAGAGCGATATGAAGTCCATTCATCGGTGAATTATTAGTCGTTTTTTCTGCTAAATCAGATAAGAGGGATGTGTGATTAATAGCAGAGGTTGTTTGGCAGGTGGATACATCGAAATCCGGAGAAGCAGTTGCCAATTTCTGTTTGGCCCCGTGTTCTTCAGCTGCTCTGGTCTGTTTTTGCTCTGCAGCACGTTTCCTGCAGATCTCCAACAGTTTCTGTTCCGAAAAGGGTTTCCCGGAAAATGCAGCATAAGCATCGATCAGTTTCTGCAGCTGCTTCGCATAAAGCGTTACAGCAAAATCATTGATCTTGCGTGGCAGATCCAGACAGAAGAAAAATTTATCTGGAAACTGCTGGCACAAAATATCATACAGTCGGCGGGAACTGTCGCAGCAGGAGGTAAAGAGCATTCCCTCATAATCCTGTTTTTCAAATTCCTCCAGAACCGCTTTGGAGAAGGAGCACATATTTGGATGCATCAGGGCATCTGCCTGGGTAAAATTCGTTACATGTGGTTCCATACAGACAAGCTCTGTGCCGAAAGCCTGCATCAGTTCTTCCGGGACATATTTACAAAAATAAGCCAGCATTATGCCTCCTCCTTTCGCTGTTTTAATACTTCCAGAAATGCTTCAAAACGGGTACGGATCTGTCCGTCATGACTGTTTCTGCGGTTCATGCCGTCCCCATCCAGAATCAGAAGCGGAATGTCCTTTTTATCCAGTTCTTCTTTTAACAGCATGACACCGCCGGAGGACTGCTTGCATCCCCAGTGGCAGAAATTGATGACACCGTCAGACTGCAGATCCTGCGCCAGCTCTGATACGAGGTTGGCTTTGCGTTCATAAGGTCCGTTATATACGTTCTGGATCATTTTGTCTGCCAGTGCTTCCAGAGGATGTTCAGTATCCAGTGGGGTGCGGTAATCCAGATTCATTTCAATCGCCTGAATCTGATAATCATCCGTCAGGTTGAAGTATTCTTTTAGGGTTTCCTGATAATAAGGCAGCAGGTGAACCCAGAGGATATTGGTGCCATGAAATTCCGGTGCGGCAGCGGTTTCGGCTTCCATCTGCTGATAAAAATGCAGGATTTCCGGAGTACCGATGTTCATATGTGACGCAAACAGCATGTACATCTGCATCGTCAGCGTGGAAGGGTAATGATGCGTCCGCAGATTTTTTAAACAGCGTTCATAACAGGCCTTGGATTCATTTTCCCGCTGCAGGACAGGAACCAGTTCTTCTTCCGAAAATTTTTTGTGGAAGGTATCTTCCAGCATTGCGATCAGTTCTTTTAACTGTTCTGTGACATATGCTTTTGCATCCGGTGTGTTGTACTGCGGAACATCGATCAAAAATGACGGCACCTGATGCTTTTCAGACAAATGACGGAAGGTGTTGATATTTCCGTCACAGATGGTTGAAGTTGTCACCGCAAAGGCCGCCGGCGGAATGATACCGCTGTCGATGGCACCGATGAAGTTTTTGTGGTAGGAGCACAGTGTGGATGCCAGTCCTTCATTTTCGGCATAATCGAGAAAATAGTCCTCAATGGTGAAACCGGATAAGAAGGAGGACAGACATTCGATGGACAGGCTGTGCAGCCCGAAGCACTGCAGTAATTCTACCGGGGCAAAAATATTTGCCCAGACAGAGGTCTCCGGGTGCTGTAACGCTGCCAGAACTTCTCCGACAGCATAAGTATTTAAGTACTGGTAAGCTCCCGGCATCTTCTTGTCTGCCAGGTGCTTACTGCGAAACTGTTCCAGAGCCAGCCCGGTTTTGATCATGCGGAAAGCCGCCAGCGGATGGTCGGGAGCATATTTTTTGATGAGATCGCCATAAGTACGAATTACTTCCATAACTTAACGTTCACCTCAGTTGAAATTGAGCATCCTACTTTTGCAAGGGGTGAGCAATTACAAATCATTCTTGGTGGGAGTGCTGCAATTTCTTCAAAATTTTGTCATAAGCTTCATTCTGTTTTTTTCGATAGCATTTTACAGGAAAACGGGGAAAATGGCAAGTTGGCGGGGAATGAGACAACATGTGTGAACGGTAGATAGAGTTTGAACGCAGGTCGGAAAGCGACTGCGTTCATGAGCAAGTAGCGAAAGCGGATTGCGAATGTCCGCTTTAATGTAGATTAACCATACTTACATCCATTTAAGAAAAATTTAACTGTAAACACAGGAATGGTTATGGTAAACTATAAGAAATATGGAATGAACTTATACGAATATAGAAGGAGTTTGGGCGATGGAAAAATCAAAAGTTTATTTTACTTCCTTTAAGACAAGTTTTACCGAAAATCTGATGCAGAAGCTGGCGCGTCTGGTAAAGACCGCAGGCATTGAAACCATCGATTTTCAGGATCATTATGCAGCGATCAAAATTCATTTTGGTGAGTACGGAAACCTTGCGTTTCTCCGTCCGAATTATGCGAAAGTCATTGCAGATATTGTAAAAGAGCAGGGCGGAAAAGCTTTCCTGACAGACTGCAATACGTTATATGTAGGAAGCCGTAAAAATGCAGTAGATCATCTGGAGACTGCTTACATGAATGGATTTACCCCATATGCAACCGGATGTCCGGTCATCATTGCAGACGGACTGAAAGGTACGGATGAAGTGCTGGTACCGGTGGATGGCGAGTATGTCAAAGAAGCAAAAATCGGCCGTGCACTGATGGATGCGGATATTCTGATCTCCCTGACCCATTTCAAAGGGCATGAGGCAACCGGTTTTGGCGGTGCTATCAAAAATATTGGTATGGGTGGCGGTTCCCGTGCAGGCAAGATGGAACAGCACAGCGCAGGAAAACCGTATGTAAGACAGAGAGTCTGTGTGGGCTGTGGTATGTGTACCAGAGTCTGTGCTCATGATGCAATCACCATTGATGAGCACAAGGCAGAGATCAATCATGATAAATGTGTCGGCTGCGGAAGATGTGTCGGTGTCTGTCCGAAAGATGCAGTGACACCGGAATTTTCCGAGTCTAACGATATTTTAAACTGCAAGATGGCAGAGTATACACTGGCAATCTGCAAAGACCGTCCATGTTTCCATATTTCACTGATCTGTGATGTGTCACCGAACTGTGACTGTCATGCAGAGAATGACCGCCCGATCATTCCGAATGTCGGAATGCTGGCATCTTTTGATCCGGTGGCGCTGGATATGGCATGTGCGGATCTGTGTAATCAGCAGCCGGTATTGTCAAACAGTGTACTTGCAGAAAATATGGAGCAGCACAAACAGGAACACGGCGATTGTGACTGTGCGCACGGACACGATCATTTTTATTTCACACATCCGGATACTAACTGGAGAAGCTGCATTGAGCACGCGGTAAAAATCGGACTTGGTACGGATCAGTACGAATTGATCGAGGTATAAAAGGGCAAAAACAGAGTAATCCTGGCAGGAAACAAATGAGCCGGGGAAAATTTCGTGTATGAGAACAGGGGTTACCTGTATCGATCAGGAAAGGAAATTTAAGAAGGAGAACTTTAGGAAAGAATGAGTCCACAGGATAAGGTAGAACGGGTATTAAAGGAGATTCATGTCACATTCTCCAAAAGCGAGATGGTGGATGGACATCCTGATAAAGTAATTATTGACCGCAAGAAATTTTTGAATCTGCTGGATCGTCTGAATCAGGGGATTTACGATATGATGGATCAGTATGAGCAGACGCGTCAGAGCAGAAATAATGCGGAACGGGCATTTCAGAAAAAAGGAAATGAGATCATTGAGGCGGCGAATGCCAATGCGGAGGATGTCTATGCAGCTTCTGTTATTTATACAGCAGATATGATCGGAGCAATCCGTGACCTGATGGATCAGACGAATGATTCCATGAACGATCTGTTTTTACAGTTTAAAAAAGAATTGCGGGAGCAAAAAGATAAATTACAGTCTCATGAAAATGAATTACAGGGACAGCTTGCCGATCTGGCGGATACGAAGAAATACCTGTCTATTATTGATGATATCAACCGTCAGCGGGCGCGGAAAAACCGGGATCTGGAGGCAGAGAAAGAGGCTGGGGTGCAATATGCCAGAAGTATGATGTACATCCCACCATCCGAGCCTGACATTAAAGTAAACGAGCAGTATTTTGAAAATTCCGGTACAAAACGACCGGAGGAACTGGCCAAAGAACCGCTTCCGGCAGAAAAACCGGATATTAAGGTCAATACAGATGCCGCTTATTTTAAGTGGAAAGCAAGTCAGGGGGCAGAACAGAACAGCCAGGAAAACGGCACGGACCAGGCAGAAGAAACGCTGCCGCATCCGAATCCGGAATTCCCTGATGAAGCATCTATCCGTCGTGCAGTGATGGAAGATGAATTTGCGCAGGAACAGGAGCAGGCGCAGCATCGGAAACGGGAAAAACGTGACGCAAGTTCCATTTTAAAAGATCTGATTTTTGGCAAAGAAGAATAGGAGGGATTCCCTTGAACAATATTTTAGTATGTGATGACGATACTTCCATCGTTGATTCTATTGAAATTTACCTGCAGCAGGAAGGTTATCATGTCTATAAGGCATATGACGGGGTGCAGGCGTTGGATGTGCTGAAAAAAGAGGACATCCAGCTTGTGATTATTGATGTTATGATGCCACGGCTGGACGGCATTCGGGCAATCCTGAAGATTCGGGAGGAGAGCAATATGCCAATCATTGTACTGTCTGCAAAGACCGCGGATTCCGACAAAATTCTTGGTCTGAACGTGGGTGCGGATGATTATGTATCCAAACCGTTCAATCCGCTGGAACTGGTGGCAAGGGTCAATTCCCAGATGCGCCGTTACACAAAGCTTGGAAATGCAACGGAATCCAGTAAAGTATTTCAGACCGGCGGACTTGCTATCAATGATGATCTGAAGGAAGTAACCGTGGACGGACAAAATGTGCGTCTGACACCGATCGAATACAATATTTTGCTGCTTCTGGTGAAAAATCAGGGCAAAGTATTTTCCATCAACCAGATTTATGAAAGTATCTGGAATGAGGAAGCAATCGGCGCGGACAATACCGTTGCCGTACATATCCGTCATATCAGGGAAAAAATTGAGATCAATCCAAAAGATCCGCAGTATCTGAAAGTGATTTGGGGTGTTGGATACAAAATTGAAAAAATAGAACCGAGGTAGTCGATGGAACAGAACAGAAAACGCTATTCATCCCTGGCAAAGGCCATTGTGATCGGATTGCAGATGGTCGCAGCTGTTGTGACCTCTGTCAGCATTGTGCTGTTCAGCACCTGTGTCAATCAGAATATGCTGAATATGGGAGATCTGCAGAATTCCTCCTTTGTGGAGTCCGGTTATTTCGAACGGACCTTTTCCAAACAGATGATACAATTGCTGGATTATCTGAATCTGAAGGAGCAGTTCGAGACGGACGGTGTATATGATGAGAACCGACCGGAGACCATGAATGCTTCGCCGGAGGAGATTGCGGATTATAAGGTTTATAATAACAAATATGACCAGAACAACACGAATGTTTATTATTGGTTAGGGAATCTGAAAAATGGCACCTATGTGACCAATATGAAGGATGTAAAAAAGCAGGAGAATGCTTATGAAACAGCAGTAAACTACGGCCGTTATCTGAGTTACAACAATAAGACCTTCCGTTTTGAGACAAACATCGGCGGCATGGAAAATAATTATTATCAGAACATGGCGCAGTACAATGAACTGCAGAAAGGTGATTTCACGCTGATCGTTGCGGTGGATATTAGTTTCCCGCAGGAAGATGATCTGGCAGTTGCAAAACGGGAATTTGATAAGTTGTATCCCTGGGCACAGCGCAGCCTTGTGCTGACGGCTGTCGGCATCGTAGTCTGGCTTGTGGGACTGTGTTATATGACCGTTGCGGCAGCAAAACGCAGTGAGGATAAGGGAATCCATCTGACCAATTTTGACAAGCTGAGAACGGAGATACCGATTGCCCTGCTGTTTGTATTCAGTGTGGCGTTAGCAGCGCTTGGTATGCGGGTGCATCATCAGGATTACGGCGTCATGGGGCGGATGGTGATTGTGGGTACGTTTACAGTGCTTGGTGATTGCTGTTTTATGGGAATGTATTTAAGCCTGGTGCGTCGTGTCAAAGCAGATACCTTTTTTGAAAACAGTTATCTGCACTGGCTGTTGGTGAATTTGAAAGATACGCTGCATAATCGTTATCTCGGAAATCGGATGACAATGGTTATCTGGGGAATTATACTGGCGAACGTTGTGGTTGGATATCTGGCATTCCACTGTGGATTTATCTGGGCGTATATTTTATTGATCATATTCTTATTATTTACGCTGATTTATTTTTCACAGAGAGTTATTCAGCGGCGGAAAATACTGGAGGGAATTGATCAGATCACTCAGGGAAAATTTGATTATAAACTGAATCTGGAAGAGTATCAGGGCGATGAATATCAGCTGGCTGAGGGGATCAATCATATCGGCGAAGGTCTGGCAAATGCCATTGGTGAGAGTGTGCGGGATGAGCGTATGAAGGCAAACATGATCACAAATATTTCTCATGATATCAAAACTCCGCTGACATCGATCATCAATTATATCGGGCTGCTGCGCCGGGAAAAAATCGATAATCCGAATGCGGAAGCTTATATCGAAGTGTTGGAATCCAAAGCGATGCGATTGAAACAGCTGATGGAAGATCTGGTGGATGTATCCCGTATTTCTTCTGGTAATATTACCCTGCAGATGGATGATATCGATCTGGTGGAGCTGGTGCGTCAGACCGGCGGCGAGTTCAATGAGAAACTGGAGCAGAAAGGTTTGAATGTGATCAGTAAGTTCCCGAAGGAAGCGGTCATGATCTATGCGGACGGACGGCAGCTCTGGCGTGTCATCGGAAACCTGTATAACAATACGTCGAAATATGCGATGCCGGATACCCGTGTATATGTGGAAGTGGCAAAAGAAGGCTATGAGGCTTCCTTTACGATGAAAAATATATCCGAAAAACTGATAAATGTAGATGCGGACAGCCTGACAGAACGGTTTGTGCGTGGAGATGAATCCCGCAGCACCGAGGGAAGCGGACTGGGACTTTCTATTTCCAAGATGCTTACCGAGTTGATGGGAGGCAAGTTTGAACTGAGTCTGGAAGATGATCTGTTCCGTGTGAAGATCACGTTTCGATGTAAAGAGTAAATCAGGTGAGTTTTTTCATTAATTGTAAAAACTGTTTATCACTGTGAAGTGAAAAAGGCTTGCTTTTTAATATACGCATTATTATAATAAAAAAGAATGACTGCCGGAATTTAATTTTTCGGCGAAGATGAGAGTTTGTAAAAAAGAATTTTCTAAGGAGGGCCAGAACCATGATAAAATTACATGAGAATGGTGTATATCTGCTCAATGGAATGGAGATTATCGAAGATAATCAGGAGGCTGCAGCATGTCTTGCGGCAAAAACAGGAAAGACAGTGACCGCTGCAGAAGCTGCAACCGGTACCATGGCATATCGTATTTTGAAAGCGCACAATACTTCCGGAAATATGGAACAGCTTCAGATTAAATTTGATAAGCTGACTTCCCATGATATCACATTTGTTGGTATCATCCAGACAGCACGTGCTTCAGGACTGGAAAAATTCCCGGTTCCTTATGTACTGACAAACTGCCACAACAGTCTGTGTGCAGTTGGTGGAACCATCAACGAAGATGACCACATGTTTGGACTGAGCTGTGCAAAAAGATACGGTGGAATCTATGTACCGCCTCATCAGGCAGTTATCCATCAGTTCGCCCGCGAGATGCTGGCTGGCGGCGGCAAAATGATCCTTGGTTCTGACTCCCATACACGTTACGGCGCCCTTGGTACCATGGCAATGGGCGAGGGTGGTCCGGAGCTGGTAAAACAGCTGCTTTGCAAAACTTATGACATTAAAATGCCGGGCGTGGTAGCTATCTACCTGACTGGTGAACCGATGAAAGGGGTCGGACCGCAGGATGTGGCTCTGGCTATTATCGGTGCCGTATTCAAAAATGGTTATGTAAACAATAAAGTTATGGAGTTTGTCGGACCTGGCGTGGCATCTTTAAGTGCTGATTTCCGTATTGGCGTGGATGTTATGACCACGGAGACAACCTGTCTGTCCTCTATCTGGGTAACCGATGATAAAATCAAAGATTTTTATGATATTCATGGCAGATCTGCTGATTATGCAGAGCTGAAACCGGAAGCAGTTACGTACTATGATGGCTGTGTAGAGGTGAACTTAAGCGAGATCAAACCAATGATCGCTATGCCGTTCCACCCAAGCAATACTTATACCATCGATGAGGTAAATGCAAATCTGGAAGACATTCTGACTGAAGTTGAGAAAAACGCTTTAGTAAGTCTGGATGGAGCTGTAGAGTATAAATTAAGAGATAAGATCCGCAACGGAAAACTGTATGTAGATCAGGGAATCATCGCAGGATGTGCCGGCGGCGGATTTGAAAATATCTGTGCCGCAGCAGACATCCTGAATGGCAAGAGCATCGGACCGGATGAATTTACCTTAAGCGTATATCCGGCAAGTATGCCTGTATATATGGAATTAGTAAAAAATGGTGCTGCGGCTAAGATCATGGAGACAGGTGCAATCATGAAGACTGCATTCTGCGGACCATGTTTCGGTGCCGGTGATACACCGAACAACAACGGATTCAGTATCCGTCATACCACAAGAAACTTCCCGAACCGTGAAGGTTCCAAACTCCAGAATGGTCAGATCGCTTCCGTAGCACTGATGGATGCACGTTCTATCGCTGCAACCGCTGCAAACAAGGGATATCTGACACCGGCAACAGATCTGGATGTAGAATACACAGGACCGAAATATTTCTTTGATAAGACTATTTATGAGAACCGTGTATTTGACAGCAAGGGTGTGGCAGATCCGAACGAGGAACTGAAATTCGGACCAAACATCAAAGACTGGCCGGCAATGAGCGCACTGACAGATAATCTGGTTCTGAAAGTGGTATCCGAGATCCACGATCCGGTTACGACAACTGACGAGCTGATCCCGTCCGGTGAGACATCTTCTTATCGTTCCAATCCGCTGGCACTGGCTGAGTTTGCCCTGTCCAGAAAGGATCCTGAGTATGTAGGCCGGGCAAAAGAAGTTCAGAAAGCAGAGAAAGCAAGAATCTCCGGTGAGAAACCTGTCGAGGCATTTCCGGAGCTTGCACCAGTCATTGAGACCATCAAGACAAAATATCCGGATCTGAACCGTGAGAACTTCGGTATCGGAAGTACGATTTTTGCAGTAAAACCGGGTGACGGTTCTGCCAGAGAGCAGGCTGCCTCCTGCCAGAAAGTATTAGGCGGATGGGCAAATATCGCCAACGAGTACGCAACAAAACGTTATCGTTCCAACCTGATCAACTGGGGTATGCTTCCATTCCTGATTCCGGAAGGAGACTTGCCGTTTGCAAATGGTGATTATCTGTTTGTACCGAATATCCGCAAAGCGATTGAGGACAAGCTGACAGATATCGAAGCATACGTGGTAAAAGACGGTGAGATGAAACCGTTTACTCTGAAAATGGGTGATCTGACAGAGGATGAGAGAACCATCATTCTGAAAGGATGTCTGATCAATTATTACAGAGATTAAAAAGATCCTTAAGATTGTATAAACAACTGATAAAGATAATCAAAAAGAATCCTGAAAACGGGATTCTTTTTGATTTTTTTGTGAACAATTCTGTTATGTGCCGAAAAAGTATGGTATACTTATTTCATCTATCATAATGAGGTTTGAGAGAGTTATAACCACAGCGGATGCAGAAAGTGAGAGCTGTATTCGGAACGTTTTAGAAAGGCAATTTTAGTATGCAGGAAGAAACAAAAAAAGAACATACTGCAACAGAGAAATCATCAGAAAAAAAGAAAGTAAATCTGGATATCCGACCGTATCTGGCAATTGGACTGACTGCCATTCTGGTCGTTATGATCTGTATTGCGATATTTTTTCTGATTTTCAGATTTGATGGATTATTTGCGGGTTTTCAGAAGATCATGCAAAGCCTTCAGGCGATTATCGTAGGATTGATCGTGGCATATCTGCTGAATCCGATCATGAAATGGTTTGAACGTTTTTTATATAAAAAAAACAAACAGAAGTCAAAAGAACTGACACAAAAGCAGTGCCAGAAGATCCGGGCTGCATCGGTAGGGTTTGCTATGGCAGTCTTTCTGGCAATTATTGTCGTACTGATCTGGCTGATCATTCCACAGCTGGTAGTCTGCATTGAGGACATTGTTCTGTCAATGAATGAAAGTGCAGAATCTGACGGAATGGGTGGATCGTCTGACGAAGCAGAACAGTGCCATGGCCGGAAAACTGGATACGTTTATTGCAGATGGGTCTGTGTATCTGGAAGACTGGCTGCGCAAGAATGTGTTACAGCAGTCTGATTTTATCGCAAATATCACAACCGGTGTTTATAACGTGGTAAAAGCGATTTTTAATGTCATCATTGGATTTATCGTTTCTGTTTATGTACTGATGACGAAGGAAAAATTTATCGGTCAGCTGAAAAAAATTATTTATGCGATCTTCCGCCCGCGTTACGGAAATGTGGTCATGGAAGTTGTGCGAAAAGCAGATGAAGTATTTGGTGGATTTTTTATTGGAAAAATCATTGATTCCCTGATCATCGGCTGCATTTGTTTCGCAGGACTGGCTGTTTTGCGGATGCCGTATGTGGCGCTGGTCAGCGTGATCGTCGGTGTGACAAACATTATTCCGTTTTTCGGACCGTATATTGGAGCCATTCCGAGTGCGATCCTGATTTTCCTGGTAGATCCGATGAAAGGTGTTTATTTTATTATCTTTATCATCATTTTGCAGCAGGTGGATGGAAATGTCATTGGACCGAAGATTTTGGGCAATACCACGGGACTGAGCCCGTTCTGGGTTATTTTTGCCATTCTGCTGTTTGGCGGAAGTTTCGGTGTGATTGGAATGCTCTTTGGTGTACCGATTTTTGCGGTACTGTATTATATCATCAAGCGTGTGGTAGAACATGTGTTGAAAAAGCGGCGGCTGCCGGAAGGAACCGACGAGTATATCGAACTTGATACAGTGGATACTGTGACGAATCAGGTGAAGATGAAAGCCACGGAGGAGCCGGAAGAATCCATCCGCAGATACGAAGAGAAGAAGGAAAAAAAGTAAACTTTTGAATAAAAACAGAAAAATTCAGACATGAGGTGAGTAACGGTGGATAAGTATGAGTATAAGTTAAAGCTGGAGCAGCTCCAGAATCTGGTGGCTGCAGGTGATTATGCCACGGCGTCAGAGATGGCAGATACCATCAACTGGCAGAAAGTACGCAGTGTCAATACATTGTGTATGGTTGGCGAAATTTATGAAAAAACAGGAAAATATGAAGCATGTCGAGCAGTGTTACTGCAGGCCTATGATCATTCCCCGATCGGAAGAAATATCGTCAGCAGACTGGCAGAAGTTGCTATCAAGGCGAAAAAGGTTGATGAGGCTGAAGAATATTATAATGAGTTTCTGGAGATTGCGCCAAAGGACAATATGCGTTATGTACTGGCCTATGAGATCAGCTGTCTGAAAGAAGATCCGCTGCCGGCCCGTATTGCGATTCTGGAAGATTTGAAAGAGCATGAGTACACCGAAAAATGGGCGTATGAGCTGGCTGTTCTGTACGGACAGGCTGAGATGCGTGACAAATGCGTGGAGACCTGTGATGAGCTGATCCTCTGGTTTGGCGATGGTGAGTATGTGGAGAAAGCACTGGATCTGAAGCGACTGTATCAGCCGCTGACTGCTTCTCAGGAGGAAAAATACAAGCAGTTCCGAGAGAAAAAAGGAATGGTGGAAATCAGCATTCCACCGACAACGGAGCCAAAGAATGTGATCCATGAGATGGTAAAATCTGCGGACAATACAGTGACAGCAAGTAAGTTCAATACTTCCAATCTGGAGGAAGAACTGGCGAAAAGCATGCAGCAGATCATGAATGCCACAGAGAAAGAAACCGTTGCGGATACAATGGAAAGTATCAAGAAGATCGTCAGCGATATCCCATATCTGAATGGAGAACATGAGGAAGACACTGAGCCTGCTTTTGATAAAGAAAAAATCAATGCACAGGTTGATAAATCACTGAAAAAAGATTTCAAAGAACTCTTAAGTGAGACAGAGCAGGAGAAAAAAGAAGAACAGCCGAAAAAAGAGATTCCGGTTGTAGTGAAAGCATCTGAGAAAAAGACCGCAGAGGAAGAGACTGCTGAGCAGGTTGCTTCTGCCCAGGCCAGCATCGAAGAGATTCTGGAAGACTGGAAAAAGACAAAACGTGCGGCAGAAGCTGCCATTGCAGCAGCGGAGCAGAAAAAACTGGAGATCGCAAAGGAAAATGCGCTGATCGAGGCAGGACAGATCATGGAGCGTCTGAAAACGTTGATTCCGATTCTGGATGCAACACCGGGCGAAGATCTTCCGGCACCGGAGGATACAACCGTCGCAGCAGCGCTGGCTGCAGATGAGACATTTGCAGAAGAACCGGTGGAAGAATCTGACAAGGATGCAGAAGACGAAGCGAATGCTACAGCTGATGCAGAGAGTAATGACGTGCAGAAAGACGCAGAGACAATAGAAGAAGCGCTGGAGACATCTGAGAACGTAGAGAAGCCTGAGGCTGAAGAACCTGAGACAAAATCTGAAAAAGCAGAAGAAGTTTCTAAGGAAGAGACAGAAGATACATCTGAAATAAAAGATGCTATATCAAAATCAGCGGAAGAGCCAGAAGCAGTTGTTTCCTCACAGGAAACAACAGAGACTGCAGAAGCATCCAATGAATCTGAAGTTGCAGAAGAGGCGGAGAATCCGGATACAGAAAGCGTATCCGAGCCGGTTGCAGAAGAAACAGATACTTATGCAACAAGAGAAATGCCGGATGTACAGAAGTCCCGTGCGCAGAATGCAGGGGCAGAGCAGACACTGAAAGCTGCAGACGAAGAAGTAGAGGATACTGTTGAAAAAGGCATTGAAGAAGAAAATACAGATCTTACAGAAGAAACTTCTGAAGTTGAAGTAGAAGAAGTTGCAGCAGATGAAGTGTCAGAGGAAACAGCGTCTGATGAATCAGAAGTTGAGGAAGAAGATCACCTGCGTGTAGTAGAACCGGTTCCGGACGAAGATCTTGAGAAAACGCTGGCACAGGCGACACAGATGTTTATGGAAAATTCCAACGTGGAAGTACCGGTTGGAAAAGCAGCTGTTTCCCAGAATAACGGCGTGTTACCGGAAGTGAAAATGCCGGAAGATATTGAGGCAGAACAGAATGAATATCAGCTGACAGAGGAGCAGAAAGAATTATTCTCCTATTTCCTTCCAGTTCCTGGTATGGAGGATCAGATTCGTCAGATTCTGCTTGGCGCAAAATCAAGAATCGGTAATTCCGTGACATCTCTGGCAGGAAATATTCTGGTTCAGGGCGAAGAGGGAAGTGGAAAAACGGTATTTGCCACAAGCCTGATCAAAGCAATCCAGCAGGAGATTGGAAATGAAGATGCCAAGATCGGTAAGATCAGTGCAGAATCTCTGAATAAAAAAGATTTTGCGGCACTGATTCCGAAAATTGCCGGTGGCTATCTGATCGTTGATAAAGCGGGAGAACTGACCCGTGAGACAGCGGTCCGCATGTCTCAGCTTATGGAGCAGAATACCCAGGGTATGGTGGTGGTTCTGGAGGATACCAGAGCAGGAATCCGCAAAGCAATGCAGCTTGATTTTGGCTTTGCAAAGAAATTTACTGAGAAAGTGGATATTCCGATTTTCACCATCGATGAGCTGGTTGATTTTGGTAAATCCTATGCAAAAGAGATGGAATGTACAATAGATGAAATGGGTGTACTTGCTCTGTACAACCGTATCAACAATATTCAGAAGCTGGAGCGTGCAACGACACTGGCGGAGGTAAAGGATATTGTGGATGAGGCGATTGAGAGCGCCGAGGGCGGCGGAATCAAGAGAGCCTTCGGTTCTATTTTCTCAAAGAAATATAATGAGAACGATTATCTGATTCTTCACGAGAAGGATTTTGAGAATTAAAGTGGTTTTTAAGGAGGAGAAACACTATGGGGAACATTTCTGAGTATGATATGTATCTGTTCGGCGCAGGTGTACATTATGATATGTACATGAAACTTGGGGCGCATCCGTGCAAAAAGGGCAGATGGCAGGGCGTCAACTTTGCAGTCTGGGCACCGAATGCAAAACGTGTCTGGGTCATCGGTTCATTTAATGACTGGGACGAAACTTCTCATGAAATGAAGCGTCTGGAACCAAATGGAATTTATGAACTGTTCATCAGCAATGTCAAGGTCGGCGATATGTACAAATACCTGATCGAGACACAGGATGGCAGAAAATTATACAAGGCAGATCCATATGCAAACTATGCGGAAATGCGTCCGGGAACAGCATCAAAAGTTGCAGATATCAGCAAGCTGAAATGGTCCGATGAGAAGTGGATGGAAGCCCGTGCGGCACACAAAGATGACGATGTATACCGTCAGCCGATGTCTATTTACGAAGTACATCCGGGGTCCTGGAAACGGCATGCAGGCTATGAGGAAGATACCGGTTTTTATACATACCGTGAGCTTGCTGTAGAACTGACTAAATATGTCAAAGAAATGGGATACACCCATGTAGAGCTGATGGGTATTTCCGAGTATCCCTTTGACGGTTCCTGGGGCTATCAGGTAACCGGATATTT
>Ga0129310_1000834_pt1 | contig 32050 bp, 30 predicted proteins | sample Go1ome_2_FD_94433 | JGI IMG/M metagenome (GOLD analysis project Ga0129310, IMG submission 94433) | Western lowland gorrila individual fecal microbial communities from Wisconsin, USA - Go1022A metagenome | ecosystem: Host-associated > Mammals > Digestive system > Large intestine > Fecal | place... | reverse complement strand
TGCGCGGATAGTGCCACCGCCACGATCAGCTGAAACACGTTCTGATGATGCAGCGCGCATTCTGCCTCCGGGTAAGCTTCTTCCAGCAGGTCGAGAATCTGCGATATTTTGTCTTTTTCTATCATGATCTATGCCTTCTTTCTTGACTTTTTCCTCGATGTAATGTTAAAATTGTATACAATAGGCAAACGCGCGCGTGACAAAACCTGAGATTTCTATGCGCGCATGGCGCTCACGCATGAGCACTGCTTCGTGAGATGCATTTATCGCGATTTTGGAAATGCCGCTTCGCGGTACTTCCTTCATATAGAAAAGCTGCCTTGACCAAGCTCAGAAGGATGCGATGCCCTTATGTGAGCTTTTCTCGAGGCCAGAAAGGATTCTCCCCATGCTGCGTTTAGATTTTTTAAGTAATGATTATCAGGATACGAAATCACCCGTCGAAAAAACCACAGATGCCATCGCGATTGAAATACTCACCGGCATTTTGCGTCCGGGCAGGCATTTAGTGGAACAGCAGCTCTGTGAGCGTTATCGGCTCAGTCGAACGCCGATCCGAGAGGTCCTCAAAAATCTTGAAAGCCTCGGCCTGATTGAACTGGTTCCCAATCGCGGCGCCATCGTCCGCGGAATTTCGGCTTCCTCGCTTGACGATCTTTTTTATATGAAAGCGCTGCTCTATCCGCAGTGCGTGCGTTGGGCCATCGAGCGCATCACGCCGGAGGAGTTTTCCATGCTGGAGGAAACCTTCGCGTTTATGGAATTCTACACCGCTACGGACGATATGGAAAAAATGCAAAAAATCAACCGCGGTTTTGAAGCCATTATTTATAACGCCTGCCATAATCGCGAGATGGAATCCCTTCTGCTTCGATACGACTTTTTTATCCGTTACGCGAACGCGGACGTGAAATATCCGATCAATTATCTTTCTACTGTCTTAGAGGAGCACCGCGCGATTTTTGAAGCGTTCCGTACGCGCAATCCGGAGGCCGGACAGGATGCCGCGCAAGCGCACATTTTCCGTTCCATGCTGCGGCGAAAATAAAGGCAGCGTGTGGAATGCAAACTTAGCGGGTGACGTAGGGCGTCTTAAGGATAAGGTTTCCGGCCGCGCCCTTTTCGCTGTTGTCAGCCGATCAAGCCCAAATGCTCCAACAGAATTTTCACACCGATCAGAATCAAAATGATGCCGCCGGCCAAGGTCGCCTTGTCCTCATACTTCGCGCCGAACTTATGCCCGACGCATACGCCTGCCGCGGAAAGCACAAAGGTCGTGCAGCCGATCAGCGTGATGGCAGCTACGATCTGCACCTGCAGGAAAGCAAACGAAATGCCGACCGCCAGCGCGTCAATACTGGTCGCGATCGCGAGGATGAGAAGCTCTTTGATATCCAGCTTCTGTCCGCCGGAAGCGCTGTTCGGCGCGTCTTCTTTTTTTCGGACAACCTCCCAGATCATCCTGACGCCGATAAAAGTCAGCAAAGCGAATGCGATCCAGTGGTCAAAGCTTGTAATATAGGCTTCAAACTGCCTGCCGAGCAGCCAGCCCAAAAACGGCATCAAGGCCTGAAATCCTCCAAAGAACAAGGCAATGACCAAGGTTTGCATCTGATCTAACCTATGCATGTTCAATCCCTTGCAGATCGCAACTGCAAAAGCATCCATGGACAGCCCCACACCGATCATAAAAATTTCAAAAAAGCCCATAAATTTTTCTCCGTTCTGTCGTCACATGTGACATGTTCCCTCAGGACAAAAGTGCGCATAACGAAATCAGAGATTTCTATGCGCACATGGCGCTCACCTATGAGCGCCACTTCGCAAGGTGCTTTTGTCGTTATTCCAGAAATATCGCTATGCGATATTTCCTACATAATAAAAAATAATCTTCTATGAACAAATCACAGAAGAATATTTTAATATATTTTCTGAAAAAAAGCAAGTTTTCCGGGTAATTATCACTTTCGTTCCCCATTTATCGGCAATTCTTATGATAAATGTGCAGCAGACCCTTTAGAATCAGGTCTTCATCTAAGATCATTCCTCGTTTGCATAAAGGCTTAATTACGCCGGCAAGTCCGCCTGTGATAATCACAGTACATGGCTGTCCCAACTCTGCTTCGATGCGTTCTGCCATGCCGTCAATGCTGCAAGCCGTCGCATACATCAATCCGCTTTTGATACAATCTACGGTATTCGTGCCAATCAGTTTTTTCGGCTTTTCGAAATCAACCTTCGAGAGCTGCGAGGTCGACCGAACCAGCGCCTCCGCGGAGATGGCCATGCCTGCTGTGATCATACCGCCCACATAGAAGCCGTGTTGGTCGATGACGGAAAATGTCGTGGCTGTTCCCATATCGATGATGATCTGCGGCAGTGGATACTCCTGCAGGGCGCCGACAGCCTCCGCCACTAAGTCACTGCCGAGCTGGGCGGGGTTATCGATGCGGATGCTCAGCCCGCTTTTAATCCCGGGACCCACCACAAGCGTCTCGATACCAATCAGTTTTTCGATCGCGCGTTTCAGCGTGTTAGTGATCGTCGGCACGACCGATGCCATGATTGCCCCATCAATTTGTTGTGGAGTCAGCGTGTACATATCCAGCGCGGTTTTGATCATCGCTGCATATTCCAGATCCGTCGCTTCCCGTTTGCTGGAAATACGCTCGCGGAATACCAATTCGTTTCCTTTGAAACATCCAAGTAATATGTTTGTATTCCCGATATCGATTGTTAAAATCATCCCGATTCTCCTTTTCCTATTCGCTGTGGCAAGGACATTCGCCCGGACGCTGAGCGGCTCTGCTCTCGTCTCTCGACTCGGCCTCGCCTTCGCTCGGGCATCTGTCTTTCATCAGCTCTGCTCTCGTCTTTCGACTCGGCCTCGCTGTGACAAGGACATTATAACATGCCTGTTTCTAAAATGCACGACAAAAAGGCTGTGAAACTCACATTTCACAGCCTTCACGATGGCATTACGCCTTGAACGTCAAATTCGTGCCGTCACTGTCGATGGTCACGCTGCCGCCATCCAGCAAGTCGCCGCGGATGATCATGGACGCCAATTCGTTTTCTACGTGCTTCTGCAGATAACGTTTGATCGGTCTTGCGCCGTACTGCGGATCGTAAGACTCTTTGGCGATCAGCTCCTTGGCCGCATCGGTCATGGTCAGCTTCATTTCTCTGTCAGCCAATCTCTTTTCGATACCCTTGAACGCAAGGTCGATGATCTTCTTAACCTGTTCCAAAGTCAACGCGCTGAATACGATGATATCGTCCACACGGTTGAGGAATTCCGGTCTGAAGTAGTTCTTCAGTTCTCCGGTTACCTTTTCCTTTACCTCCTCCGGAATATAGCCCTCCTGATTCATGTTCTCAATCAGCTCGCTGCTTCCGATGTTGGAGGTCATAATGACAATCGTATTCTTGAAATCTACGGTTCTTCCCTGATTGTCTGTCAGACGGCCGTCGTCCAAAAGCTGCAGCAGGATGTTGAAGACATCCGGGTGCGCCTTTTCAATTTCATCGAACAAAATGACACTGTACGGTTTCCGTCTGACTGCTTCGGTCAGTTGTCCGCCCTCGTCGTAGCCGACATATCCAGGAGGCGCTCCGACCAGTCTGGATACCGAGTGTTTCTCCATATACTCTGACATATCGATACGAATCATATTCCGTTCAGTATCAAACAAGGATTCAGACAACGCTTTTGCCAGTTCGGTCTTACCGACACCCGTAGGACCCAGGAAAATAAACGAACCGATCGGTCTGTTCTCGTCTTTGAGTCCTGCTCTTGCCCGCAGGATCGCTTCAGAGACCGCTGTAACCGCTTCATTCTGACCAACCACTCTTTGATGCAGAATCTCCGGCAGTTTCAGAAGTTTTTCACGCTCGGTTTCGACCAGTTTGCTGACCGGAATGCCCGTCCACGAAGAAATAACCTCCGCGATTTCTTCCTCGTTGACTTCCTCTTTTAAGAGTCTTGCTTCTCCGCCGTCTACGCTGTCAGCCTTCTGCTTTTCTTCTTCGAGCTTCTTTTCCAGCTCCGGCAATGTACCGTATTTTAACTGTGCCAGCTTTTCGAGGTCGTAATTTCTCTCCGCCTCTTCCATCTGGTGTTTGACTTCTTCAATCTGCTGTTTGGTTCCTTTGACTTCCGAAATCGCTTTTTTCTCATTTTCCCACTGCGCTCTCATGGAAGCGTCTTCTTCCTTCAGCGCCGCCAGCTCTTTTTCGAGTGTCGCAAGTCTTGCGGCGGAAGCCTTGTCGGTTTCCTTGCCGAGTGCCTGCTTTTCGATTTCAAGCTGCATGATCTTTCTCGAGATCTCGTCCAGCTCCGCAGGCATACTGTCAATTTCAGTACGGATTCTTGCGGCTGCCTCGTCCATCAGGTCGATGGCTTTATCCGGCAGGAACCGATCGCTGATATAACGGTCAGAAAGCGTTGCGCAGGCGATCAGCGCGCCGTCCGTAATTCTGACACCATGGTGGATTTCAAAACGCTCTTTGAGCCCTCTGAGAATTGAAATGGTATCTTCAACTGACGGCTGATCGACCAGCACCTTCTGGAATCTTCTTTCGAGTGCAGCGTCTTTTTCAATATATTTACGATATTCGTCCAAGGTGGTGGCACCGATGCAGTGCAGCTCGCCTCTGGCCAGTTTCGGCTTCAACAGGTTGCCTGCGTCCATGGAGCCTTCGGTTCTGCCCGCGCCGACGATATTGTGAATCTCATCGATGAACAGAATGATCCTGCCCTCGGATTTTTCAACCTCGTTTAAGACTGCTTTCAGTCTTTCCTCAAACTCACCCCGAAACTTCGCGCCCGCGATCAAAGCGCCCATATCCAGCGCGAAAATGGTCTTGTCCTTCAGACCCTCCGGTACGTCTCCATTCAAAATACGCTGTGCCAAGCCCTCTACAACTGCGGTTTTACCAACACCCGGTTCTCCAATCAGCACCGGGTTGTTCTTGGTTCTTCTGGAAAGGATCTGAATTGCGTGGCGAATCTCAGCGTCACGACCGATAACCGGATCCAGCTTGCCCTCTCTGGCCATTTCCACCAGATCGCGGCCGTATTTATTCAAAGCATCGTAATTGTCCTCCGGATTTTGGCTCGTCACTCTCTGATTGCCTCTGACCTTGGACAGCGCCTCTAAGAATTTATTCTTGTTGATATTGTATTTCGCGAAAATTTTTGCACTCGGCGTACCCTTTTCCTCCAGCAGCGCCAGGTATAAATGCTCTACGCTGACATATTCATCCTTGAATTCCTCCGCGATTTTCTCTGCTCTCATCAAAAGCTGAGAAAGTCTTCTGGAAGAATACATATTGTCCGCGTTGCCGGATACCTTCGGCAGCTTTTCCAGTTCCTCCTCAACAGCAGCGATCATCGCGGTCGCGTCCACATTCATGTACTTGAGCAGCTTCGGGATCAATCCGTCCTTCTGCATCAGAAGCGCCATGTGCAGATGTTCCCCATCCAGCATTTGATGTCCCTCGGAAATCGCGATATTCTGACAGTCCATAACAGCCTGCTGCGCGTTCTGCGTATATTTTTCAATGTTCATATCATCACCCCTGTTTCATCAAAACATAAACATTTTTATCCGATTTCATTCATTTTTTCAGATTCGGACATGCTTAGCATACCCTCACAACTCTGTATATACCCATTTTACACCCATTCAAACGCCATGTAAAGAAAAATTTAGCACTCTTTTTAACAGAGTGCTAATAACATACGTGTAATCCTAGCTGCCAGTAATTCGCCTAACTCGAAAATGCTTTTAAGACTGGACTTGTTCCTACTCTCTTGGATTGAATCATATGGGGATACACCGTTGATTGCATAGATCGGCCAAAGCGCTATCTCATTCATTATGATTAAAAATAAAAGGTATTTTGCATTTTTGTCGAATTTTGTCGGAAAATTTCCCTCCATGTTTTCCATGCTTTTCCTTGCATTTTCTTCTTGTTTGTTTTAGAATGGTTTTACAGGAATTCCTATTATCTCGAATAGATCCATTCTCCGCAGCATTTGTAAAAGGAGAACTCGATGAAAAAGAAGAACTTAACAAGTAATGAAGAAATTACAAAACTCTACACCGATACCTACCGCTCGCGTATGCCGCTTTATAACGACTATGTCTTTCACCGCATCTACGGAAGCGATACCGAGGAATCACGCGCGGCACTCATCGGTCTGCTGAACATTATCCTTGAGCGAAAAAATGACCCGATTCGTCACATTGAAATCACCAATCCGATTGATTTGGGTGACTGGATACTGGATAAAGAGAGCGTCATGGATATCAAAGCGAAAGCCGATTCCGGCGAGCTTCTGACCATTGAAATGCAGGTCTCCAACCTTGCCGACTATCGCTGCCGCACCCTCTTCTACGGCGGCAGACTCGTCAATTCCTCATTGAAATCCGGAGAATCTTATGATATGATGAAAAAGAGCATTGTAGTATCCATCATCCAGAACAAACTCTTTCCGAAAGAGATCGGATGTCACAGCATTTTCGATGTACGAGAACAAAAGACAGGACTTCTCTTGTCTGACCGTCTTGCATTTCATTTTCTCGAACTCGGAAAAGTTGACCCGCAAAAGCCTGTCGAGGAAATGACGCAAATTGAAAAACTTGCAGTTTATCTCAGGTATGCCAATGATGAAAACTACAAAGACTCTGTACAGGAAATATGTGAGAGCGAGGAGGGCATCATCATGGCAGAAAACTTGTATCGGCATGCAACGAAGGAAGAACGCGAGGCTGCATGGGCAGAGTGCCGCATGATGTATCAGCACGATCAGGCATCTTTACGCGAAGATGGGCGCAAAGAGGGCCACAGACAGGGGCTGGCGGAGGGTGCCGCGCAGGAAAGGCGCGAGATCGCCAAAAATCTCAAGCAATCTGATATTCCCATTGACGTCATCGCAAAGAATACCGGACTTTCTGTCGAAGAAGTTAAAAAATTGTAAACGGTGCTTTGACTATGCGGCAGATTCGTCGTTAGAAAAAGATAAAAAAAATCAAAAGCAATGGACAAAAGTGTGCAAAACGGAATCGTAGGTTCCGTTGCACACATGCTTGGTATGCATGATAGACTCTTCGCAAGGTGCTTTTGTCGATATTCCGGAAACATCGCAAGCGATATTTCCTACATAAAAAACAGCCGGAGCAGATAATTGCCCCGGCTGTGCTTTTTACAGTTTGTTTCTGTGTTTATTTCTTTGTATAATCGTAGAAACCAACGCCTGTCTTGCGGCCGAGCTTGCCGGCTCTGACCATCTTGCGCAGGAGTACGTGTGCTCTGTACTTGGAATCACCGTATTCTGTGTAGAGAACGTCCATGATCGCAAGGACAACGTCCAGACCGATCAGGTCACCTAATTCCAGCGGTCCCATCGGGTGGTTCGCGCCGAGCTTCATCGCAGTGTCGATGCCCTTCGCGTCAGCAACGCCGTCAGCCAGGATGCCGATACCTTCGTTGATCATCGGGATTAAGATTCTGTTTACAACGAATCCAGGCGCTTCCGCGACTTCTACCGGAGTCTTGCCTAATTTTTCGGTTAACGCAAGGATGGTATCCTTGGTTTCATCGGAGGTCGTCAGACCCTTGATGATCTCAACCAGCTTCATTGCCGGAACCGGATTGAAGAAGTGCATACCGATTACCTTATCCGGTCTTGTGGTTGCCGCGGCGATTTCGGTGATGGATAAGGAAGAAGTATTGGTAGCGATGATAGTTTCCGGTTTGCAGAGTTTATCCAGCTCCGCGAACAACGCCTTCTTTGCTTCCATATCTTCGGTCGCGGCCTCAATGACCAGGTCAGCATCCGCGATGATGTTGATATCTGTAGAGCCATGAATTCTCGCGAATACCGCTTCCGCTTCTTCCGCGGTCATTCTTTCCTTCGCGACCATCTTGTCCAGATTCTTCTTGACAGTCGCAAGACCCTTCTCAATGGAAGTTTCCCTTCTTGCTCTCATAACCACTTCATAGCCGTTCTGCGCTAAAACCTGAATGATGCCGGCTCCCATCGTGCCTGTTCCCAGTACGCCAATCTTTTTCATTAAATTGCCTCCTTTAATATGTAATGCAAATTTTTGGTCTCGTTTTGTTAAAAAATTAACCCTTCCACATATAACATTATACCACACTTTCAGAAAAAAGGAACCCCTTTTCTTCCTCGTATTTTGTATTTTTTACGAAACTTCAACTTTTTCGTGCGCTGTTTTGCTAAAAAACAGATAAAATTCCGCGATTGACTTTCTTTTCACAAAGAAATCTAGTACAATAGTTGCGGAAGGCTATAAGCCAGCGGGACAAAGAAACAGCCCGTAAGCAGGGTGTGTTTGTATGTACTTATGAAAAAGGAAGGAGTTTGACCTTGAATCTTAACTTGCAAAAATGTGTCGGAAACAATCTGAAATTTTTACGAACCTATCATGGGTTAAGTCAGCAGCGTATGGCAGAAGCCGTCAATATGACAAGATCACTCTATGTGCAGTATGAACTCGGCAATCGCACGCCCGATGCCGAGGCTCTGTTCAATATCGCCCAATGCTTTGAAATCGATATGGATCTGTTTTTTGAGGAGGATTCGGACGCGTTCTTAAACGGTCTGATCTGCAGCAAGATGTCCAGCAAATCCGCCTTTGAGCTTCTGCGCAACTATCACGCGCTTTCGCCATTCTCCAAGGGGCGTCTGCTCGAATACTCCGAAAAGCTGATGGAGTGGGACCGGCAAAAGGCTGCCCATCTGCACGATGTAGAAACGCTGCGTCACACCATCTTTTGATTGATTACAGTTTTGCCGTGGGATCATCCTTTTGGAGAATGATTCTGCGACATTTTTCTTCAAGCGTTTGGTTCACCGCCGGCAGATTGCCCTCATGACACAGAACCACGACCGTATCTCCGCTCGCGAGCGCGGTTTGCCCGCCCGGAACCAGTTCCCGACCCGCGCGCTGCACCGAAACAATCAAACTGCCAGGCGGCAAACCGATTTCAGCAAGCGTCCGACCGTCCATAAAGGAACCGATCTGCACCTGACTCTCGACAAAGACCTTGTTGCTTTTTTTCGGTTTCTTCGACGTGCCTCCCTGCAGCATACGCTGCAGAAGCTGGTCGTATACCGGAATACCGCCGAGAAGCTCAGCGGTCAGATACGCGGTCAGGGAAACCAGTGAAAGAGAAAGCAGATTGGAAAGCGTACCCGTCATTTCACTGATGAGAATGATGCCGGTAATCGGCGCTCTGACAATCGCCGCGAAATATCCTGCCATGCCGAGAATCACAAAGATGGATATATATGTGTTCGAATAGCCGACCAACGGACTGACGAGCTTCGTAAAGAAGCCTCCGCTCACAGAGCCCAGCACCAAAAGCGGCAGGAAAATTCCGCCCGGCGCTCCGGTTCCGAAGCTCATGACCGAAAACAAAAATTTGACCAGCAGCAGAACCGCCAGCGCGCCGACCGTCATCGCTCCGCTGCCCACATGACCCACAAGGCTGTGTCCGCTGCCCAGCGCTTCCGGATACAGAGCCGCCAGCAGGATCACGCAGACGCAAGGGATCCCTGCCTTGAGCCATCCGGTCGGAAGCTTCGCGAAGAAGTCCTGTGAAACGGCGAGCGCTTTGTTATAAAAAACGCCGAACGCGCCCATGAAGATGCCGAGAAGGATGACCATCCAAAAATGTGACAGCGGCAACCCATTGGTCACCGTCAAATCAAAGACCGGACGTAAACCGAAGATATATGACGCAATCCAGTCCGCGGTGATTGCTGAGGCCATCGTGCTGAGCAGCACTTCCGTTGAGAAGCTCTTGTGTAATTCTTCCAGCGAAAACACCACGCCTGCCAACGGCGCGCTGAAAGCAGCGGCAAGGCCCGCGCCCGCGCCGCAGGTCATCAGCAGTTTTTCCTCTGTACGGAAGCGGTTATTCAGACGCGAAAAGCCTTTGCCGACCATAGCACCAAGCTGAATGCTCGGGCCCTCCCGTCCCAGTGACAAACCGCCGCCGATGGCGCAGACAGCTCCCAAAAATTTGGCGAGCAATACCTCCAGCCAATTGGCGTTGATCTTTCCATGCAATTCTCCTTCGACCTGCGGAATCCCGCTTCCGGAGATCAAAGGCTCTCGCTTTAGCAGGGCGGCAATAAAGACCGCCAGCGCGCCGAGCAAAAAGATGCCCAGCACAGCCAAGGTCAATTTTTGCCGCGCGCTTTCCACAAACAAAGTTCGTATGCTCTCTGCCTCCATCAGGGTCCAGCGAAACGCCGAGCTGACCAATCCGGCGAGTAAGCCGACGGCGATCCCCTCAAGGATCAGACGATATTTTAACTTTTCCTGCCGCGTGAGCAGCGTTTGAATGCCGCTCCCTTTTCTTCGTTTTTCTGATTTTCTGGTCATATAGATTCCTAAAACTGGTTCGCGAACCGCCGCGCCTGCCGCGATTCGCCTTTTTACGATAAGTATAAGTTTGTAGTCAGATATTCCGGATCACAGGTCACGTCAATGCCCATGCTCCTGAGTACCTGTTCATCCCGTTCGCTGAGAATCGCCGTACAATGCGCCTTGCAGCCGTTGAGCTTTTCGAGCATTTTAATCGCCTTCGCCGCGCAGGAATTGTTCTCCGCAGATATGGTCAGCGCTGTCAGAATTTCTTCCAGATTGAGACTTGTCCGGTCATAATGCAGAATATCGCCCTTGATGCTCTGAATACTGCTGAATACGTTCGGCGCAATCATGTACAGATCGTCCGGAATTCCGGCGAGCTTCTTAATCGCGTTCAGCACCGCCGCGCCCGCGGCGACCATGCGGCGGCTGCTGCGTCCGGTTACGATGCTGCCGTCCGGCATCTCGATAGCCATCACGACGACATTGACATATTTTTTATCGCAATTGCGCTTATATTCCGCGTATTCGCGCGCCGGAATCACAACCTTACGGTCCTCCTCTCCGGCGCCGACCTCCTTCATCAGGAGTTCAGAACGCTCCAGCACCGCCTCGGAAATCTTACCCTTCTTATAGTCGCATTTCGCGATCATAAAGCGGCGGATGATCTCCTGTCTGGCTGCCTCGCGAACAATCTCGTCATTGGTAATGCAAAAGCCGGCCCGATTGACGCCCATGTCCGTCGGAGATTGATATTCCGACTCTCCGGTGATCTTTTCAATGATTCGTTTCACCACCGGAAAAACCTCCAAATCGCGGTTATAGTTGACTGCCATCTCTCCGTAAGCCTCCAAATGGAAGGAGTCAATCATATTGACATCGCGCAGATCCGCGGTTGCGGCCTCGTAGGCGATATTGACCGGATGTTTGAGCGGAAGATTCCAAATCGGGAAGGTCTCGAACTTCGCGTATCTGGCCTTGGTTCCGCGCTTATATTCGTGATAGAGCTGCGAAAGGCTGGTCGCCAGCTTGCCGCTGCCGCCTCCCGGTCCGGTTACAACAATCAACGGCTTCGTTACCTCGATATAAGGATTGGCCCCGTAGCCTTCTTCGCTGACGATGGTTTCGACATCCGTCGGATAGCCCTTCGTGAAGTAGTGTTTGTAGGTTTTGATGTCTCTGCGCTCCAGTTTATTAATAAAGCGATTGACTGCCGGAGCGTCCTCGTATCTGGTTACAACGACGCTGTTGATCTTCAAATCATGCTTGCGAAAAATATCGATCAGACGCAAGACCTCCAAGTCGTAGGTGATACCGAAATCCTGACGGGTCTTGCTGTTGATGATATCGCCGGAATAAACGCAGATGATGATCTCCGCCTGATCCTTCATGCGCTGCAGCAGTTTGACCTTCGCGTTTTCGTCAAAACCGGGCAGTACGCGCATCGCGTGCTTGTCATGCACCAGCTTGCCGCCAAACTCTAAATACAGCCGCTTCCCATTGCCCGCCTTGATTCTTTCCAAAATATATTTGGACTGTTCTTCGATATACTTATCCGCGTCAAAACCTATTTCTCTCATTTTTACCTTCTGCTCCTCGTTTTTTGCTTTTTCTCGTTTTTATTGAATATCGATCGTTAATCGGTTCTTGCTTTCTGCCATGCCGGACAGACTGACATGGTACTCAATGTCCACATTGCCGCGATACTCCGCGGTGTCCAGACGATTGATAACGCTGCGCGTCAGCACCTCCAGCTCCATCGGTCCGTATGGGGTTTCGTACAGGCTGCTGATGCGTTTGCCCTTTTCAAAATACAGCTCGGTCTGCGGACCTCCGCCTCCGATTCTGCGCATCTTAAGGGAATCTCCGCTGACCTTGAGCGTGGTCTTACAACCGGACAGTCCGGAAACATCGCTTTCGTCATAGACGATATAAATCGCGCCCCCTCTGACATAAAGCTTCCCGTCTGTCACGAACTCCATCTGTTCCTCTTCATGATTGTCATAGCATTGCTTCCCGGTGATTTTTAGCGTAATATCTTTCATACCCCAGTTCTATAATCCTTTCTACGATTTGCGAATAGTTCACTCCAGCTGCCTCCCACAAAAGCGGGAACATGCTGTATTTCGTAAATCCCGGAATCGTGTTAATTTCATTCAGATAGAGTTTTCCGGTCTTGCGGTCCTTAAAAAAGTCCACGCGGCAGTAGCCCTCGCCGCCGATGGCCTTGCATGCCTTGACTGCCATCATGCGGATCTCCTCGCGATCCTCCGCCGTGATCTCCGCCGGAATACAAACGCGGGACGCGCCGTCCGTATACTTTGCCTCGTAATCATAAAACTCCGAGGAAGACAGAATTTCACCCACCTCCGCCGCGGCCGGATAATCGTTGCCTAAGATTCCGGTCTCCAGTTCTCTGCAATCGATAAACTCCTCTACGATAACACGGCTGTCAAAGCTGAGCGCGAGCGTAAGTGCCTCCACCAACGCCTCTCTGTTTTTCGCCTTGCTGATACCCACACTGGAGCCAAGATTCGCCGGCTTGACAAAATTCGGATACCCAAGCTCCTGCTCGACGCGCGCAAGCACTGTTTCCCGCTCGTCCTGCCATTCGGCCTTTGTCAGGAAAACGTGTTTGCACATCGGCAGACCTGCATGCAGGAAAACCTGTCTCGCCACCTGCTTATCCATCGCGACCGCCGAGGCCAGCACGCCGCAGCCGCCGTACGGAATATCCATCGTTTCCAAAAATCCCTGTAGCTTGCCGTCCTCGCAATACGGTCCGTGCACGATCGGCAGCGCAAAATCCAAATACTGCTTCAAATCTCCGGGATTGATAGACTCCGCCGTTGCGAGCCATGTGCCGTTTTCTACGCTTTCCGCGTCTCCGCGGTACCGTTTCCACGCGCCCTCCTTTGTAATACCGATATAGACCGGCTCGTATTTTTCGGTATTGAGCACCCGGATCACCGAAGCCGCGGAGAGCAGAGAGACCTCATGCTCTCCCGATCTGCCGCCAAAGATGATGCCAATTCGTTTTTTTTGATTTTCCACTGTGTTGCCTCCGCGCGTTGTTATTTATATAGGAAATATCGCTTGCGATGTTTCCGAAATATTAAGAAAGTCCGGTTCTAAAACCTAATCGGCGATGTCGTCTTTCTTTTTTTTCATTTCCGCTAAAATTCTCTGTAAATGTTCCTTGTCAAAATAATACTTCTTGCAGCAGAACTGGCAGACTAACTCTGCCCCTTCGTCCTCCTCGATGATCTCCGTTAAATCTTTTTCACCGATCGTCATCAGGATTTTTTCAAGGCGCTCCTCCGAACAGTCGCAATGCCAGCGCAGGTCACGCGATTCGAGCGTTCTGACCCGGTACTCCTCCGGCATATCCGCAAAAATTTCCTGCAGCATACGTTCCAGCACCGTTTCCTGCGGCGTGTTCTCGCCGCCGCAGGCTTCTGCCCGTTCCACCAGCGTTGTGATCGGCGGCAGTGACGCAAGCATCTTCTCCAGCGCGTCAATAGCGCTCTCCTGCGCGTCCGGCAGCATCTGAATCATCATGCCGCCGGCGGCCAGTACGCTATAATCCGTATCGATCTTGACACCCAGGGAAATCGCGGTATTTTGCTGCTCCGATATGAAATAATAGGCGGTCAAATCCTCCGCGATCTCTCCGGATACCAACGCGATCGTACCGACATAAGGCTCCTTGAGTCCCAAATCCTTTATGACCGTCAGTTCACCGATCCCCAGCGAACCGCCGACATCGAGCTTGCCTGCCTCGGTCAGCGGCAGCTCTACATCCGGATTCGCGATATAGCCCTTGACCTCTCCCGCTCCGGTTGCCGTCGCCAAAATCTGCTTTGCCGGTCCGTCTCCCTTGAACAGAAGTGTCAGCTTATCGCTTTTATTCTTTAAGAGCAGCCCCATCATTCCGGCGCCCGTCAGAACGCGACCCAAGCCGGCTGTCGCCAGTGGCGTTGTATTGTGAATCGTTCTGGCTTCCTCGACCAGATCTGTCGTAACCGCAAGATATACACGAAAGGATCCGCTGTGGTCCATTCCGATTAAGACTTTACTCATACTCTTCCTCCCATTTATTCCGCATGCGGCGGCAGATCGCCTCCGCGGCGTCCTCTGCCTCCTGCTCACTTTTTCCTCTGCAAAAAATATATGTCTTCAGTTTCGGCTCAGTGCCGGAAGGCCTGACAATGATCCTTGTGGCATCGACGAGGTCTGCGCAGTAAAACGGCGGATTCCGGTAACAAAGCTCTTTTTTAATCGCGAAGCCGTCCGGTTTCAATCCGTCCGCGAACAGGCCCTCCATGATGCGGCGCGTCTTTTGCCGGCCCTGTTCCTTTTGATAGTAGACCGAAACGTTTCTTGTCGCCAGATAGCCATAGTCTTCATAAATTTCCCGCAGACGGTCTATAAGCGTCTTGTCCTGCTCGCGTGCCTCCGCGGCTGCCAGACAGACCAGCTGTGCCGCCATCACGCCGTCTTTGTCGCGTGTGTAATCTCCATACAAATAGCCGAGACTTTCCTCAAACCCAAAGAGAAACGCGCCTGCCTCTTCCTGCCGGTTGAGACGTTCTATCTGCGCGGCGATATTCTTAAAGCCCGTAAAAACATTTTTGACGCGCACGCCGTAACGTCCGGCGATATCCTCCGTCAAAGGTGAACTGACGATGCTTTTCATCATGACCTTGTTTTTGTCCAGCTTCCTGCCGCGGACGCCCGCCGCATGCACGCGGCAAACGTAATCAAACAGGAGCTCGCCTACCTGATTGCCGCTCAAATGCCGATAAGCTCCCTCATGACGTACCATCACGCCGAGACGATCACTGTCCGGATCTGTCGCTAAAAGCAGGTCCGGCCATCTTCGCGCGTCCTTTTCGGAGCCCGCGGAGGCGGTCTTCGTCTCTTGCGGCAAAACTCCGTTTCCATAATTTTCTCGATCTTCTCGCTCCGCCGCGCTGCCTGCTGTCCGCAGAGCTTCCGCGAAGGTTTCCGGATATTCCGGATTCGGAGACGGACAGGTTGGGAAGTCTCCGTTCGGCGCGTCTTGACTCTCGACGCGCAAAATCTCGCGCACGCCGACACGTTCCAGCGCGGCAAGCACATAATCACGACCGCTTCCGTTCAGCGGAGTATAGCAGATACGCAAGCCTCCGAGCGCTTTTTTGCAGTGCACGATGTCCTCATTCCACCACAAAGTTTCTCTCTCCAGCGCCGCGAGGTATACTTCCTTAATATCTTCTTCCAAAAAAGATATCGTACCCTCTTTTTGCGCCTCTGTCAAGTCCTTTGGCACACCTTCCCAAAAGGTTGGTTCCGCTTCCATATATTGTTCAATCAACGCCGCCTTGCGGTCATCAATTTGGTTTCCAAAATGGTCGTAAACCTTGTAGCCGTTATATTCTTTGGTATTGTGACTTGCGGTGATCATAACGCCGCCATTCAGCCCGAGCTGCCGTATCGCGAACGATACGACCGGAACCGGTGTCGGCTCCGCGAAGAGATAGCAGCGGATCCCGCTCCGCGCGAACTCCTGCGCGATACCGTCCGCATATTCCCGTGAGTTGTGCCTTGTGTCATAGCCGATTACCATCGCGGGACTCTCATAACGTTCCGTAAGATAGCGGCTGATCGCTCTCGTCGCCTTACTGAGTATGATGGAGTTGATGCGGTTTGTCCCAACCCCCATCTTGCCACGCAGTCCCGAGGTGCCGAATCGCATGACGCGGCAAAAACGGTCCTGCAGCTCGCCTTCATCCTTTCGCGCAAGGGCCAGCTCCGCCGCCAGATCCTCCGGCAGTTCCTGTTTTTGCCAACGCGCATATTCCTGTAAATACTGTTCCATACTATCTTTATCTTATCTGTCTTTATCCGTTATCCTTTTTTTTTATTCTATGTCCCGCGCTCCGCCGCGCCTGACCGTTATCGGGGCAGCCGGCTTGCCGCTGCGCGCGGACAAAACGGGACAGCCGCTGCGCATGGCGAAGAAATGCTTCACAGATATTTTATCATATTTCACATGTTTTTTACACAGAAAAAACACAAATGCTGATTATAATTTGGGTATCAAAAAGAAAAACAGAAAGCGAGGGATTCGTGATGGATGATTGGGATAAATTTGAAACAGAAAGACCCCATACAGAGTCTTTTGACGGGGAAGAAACAACGTCGCGGCAGAATGTTTATACAGACCGAGCCGAAGCGCCGCAGAGAATAAAAAAAGAAAAGAACACCACACCTTATGTTACGAAAAAGTTTTTTGCGTTGATGTTGGTGGTCTGCATGGTAATCTCCGCCGCGATCGGCGCCGGCGCTTACGCGTTGGCGATCAGCAATTTTGGCGGCACCTCCGTAGACAAATCCGTACACACAACGTACTACAATTTGGCCAAGGCGACAGGCAGTGAGCTCTCGATTGAGGAAATCGTCGCAAAAAACGAAAATTCCGTCGTCGCGATTGAAACCGAGTCCGTCGCCACAGACACCTGGCTGCGTCAATATGTTACGCAGGGCGCGGGCAGCGGCGTCATCTACAGCGAGGACGGCTATATCATTACCAACAACCATGTGATTGACGGCGCAAGCAGCATTCAGGTCACCCTATACAACGGCAAGTCCTATCCCGCGACACTCGTCGCGACCGACGCGCAAACCGATGTCGCCGTCATCAAGATTGACGAAACAGGTTTGACTCCGGTCAGCATGGGCAGCATGGATCAGGTCTCCGTCGGCAGCTTGGCAGTTGCCATCGGCAACCCGCTCGGGACGCTTTCCGGTACGGCAACCGACGGCATCATCAGCGCGTTGGAACGCGAAATTACGATTGACGGCAAATCCATGACCTTGATTCAGACCAGCGCCTCCATCAATCCGGGCAACTCCGGCGGCGGACTCTTTGACCAGTACGGCGATCTGATCGGTCTGGTCGTCGCGAAATCCTCCGGCTCCGATGTCGAAGGTCTCGGCTTCGCCATTCCGGTTGACAAGGTTGAAAGTGTCGCGAAATCGCTGATCAAAAATGGTTATGTGGAAGGACGTCCCGCTGCCGGCATCCAGATCCAGGATCTGACCGACAGCAGTACCGCGATGCAGTACGGTGTTTCCATCACCGGTGTCTATATCATGGGTGTAACCGGGGACAACGCCAAAAAGGCGGGTCTGCAGCAAGGCGACATGGTCTACTATATCGATGATGTCAAGGTGACTGATTCCGCCACGCTGATTAAGGAAATCCAAAAGCATAAGGTCGGCGATACCGTAACTTTTACCATCGTGCGCGGCGGCGATATTCTCAAGGTTGACGTTCAGCTCGAGGACTCCGCCAAAATTCAGCAGAAACAAAACACAAAGGACAGCACCAAAGCTTCCGACAAAAACTAATTCGCTTCTCCTACAATTTTTAATATAACCGAAAAAGCTCAGCATCCTTTGCTGAGCCTTTTCATTTTATTCGGCAGGAAATATCGCGGGCGATCGTTCCAAAATCACGATGCCCGATCCAGCAGCTCCCGAATTTTGGATTTGAGCACCAAACGTCCCTGCGCGTCAATGTGGAAGGAATCTCGATAAGCAGAATCCGCCGCGTCCACCATACACAACGGCGGGAATATGACACACCACCAGTTTTGTCCGGCACCCTCTCCGATCGTAATCGTCAGCGCCTCATAATTCCCTGCGGGGAAATAGAGGTCATCATAGTTTTTGGCCGGAATCGCGCAGACGCCGTATCGCGCACTTGCCGTATAGGCGCACCCGCTCGCGCGCAGACATTCCCGCGCCCAGGTCTCAATTTCCGGCAGATGCTCTCTGATATACGCGCGGCTGATTTCGGCCTGTGCCACGCTACCCGGCCTCGCGCTTCCGGCCTCCGAGTCCTGTCTTCGCACCCTCTTCCCTTGCAGAAAAACAGCTTCCGCGTCCTGTGCCGCGCTTTCTTTTTTCGCTGCCGGCTCAGAGGCTTCCGCGCTGACGCGCGCTTCTTCCTGCAGCAGTTTGCGCGTCAGCGCGTTCTCCAGTTTACGAAATACCTCATCGCGTACCATGTACTTGATTTGCTGATCCTCTTGCTTGTCACTGTTCGCGATGACATGGAAGCGGATAATGCCCGGATATTCGTTGACGGATCCTGTATCCCAATCACCGGTTTCCTCTGCCGCTGAAGGCGGCAGCTCGCCCGGCAGCACCTCTCCGCATTCGCTGACGCGCAGCCATCCCTCGGTCGCCGCCAAAAATCCCATCGCGGCGACCATCGCCAAAAGAATCATGATTCCGGTTTTGTTTTGTTTTTTTTCGTCCATAATTTTCCTCCTGATAAGAGCATTATGGACGATTTTTTCTTTTTTATACCCGCAGCGCCGATATTTCTTCGTGGGAGCTCATGCTTCCCTATTTGAGAATCAGCAGTTTTTGTCCCGGCCGCGGATTTTCCTCCGCGAGCTGATTGATTTCGATGATCGCGTCCACCGTACTTTTATATTTTTTGGCGATCTCCCAAAGCTGATCGCCCTCCCTGACAATGTAGATCACCATCGGCGCCGGCTGCCGCGCGCCGCTTCCTTCCGCGAATGCCGGATTCGTCAGCAGCCGAATCACGCTCTCCCGCGTCACCTCCGTCATAACCAGTACGTTCGCGCTGCATTCGAGCTGCTTCCCATTGATCTTTTCTGCCCAAAGCTCCTTGATAAAGATCTGCTCGCGAATGCTCTCGCTGCCTTCTAGCTGCGGCAGACTCGTTACCACGCGAAACGGCAGTTCCTCCGTTACGCTGAACAGCTGTCCTGCTGTTTCCGGGTTTCCACCGCACAGACAGAGAAGTCTGACAGACAGCTTTCCCTCCGTAACAATCTTGCCCTGCTCGCAGCGGCTGTGTCCATCCAAAACCCTTCCCTCTGTGTACAGAACCCGCGCGAGCTCGCTCTCCGGCAGCTCCGGTGAAAAAATCTCCCGTAAGGAAGCCTCTCCCATCGTCGTTCCGATCAGTGTGCAGCAGGGTTCCTCCTGATAATCACACAAAAAATCTTTTTCCCTGTGATAAGCGTCCACGACGACAGCCCGTTCCGTATTGCGGTAGATTTCGACTTCGGTCAGAAGATCTCCTTCCAGGCGCAGAATTTCTTCCCCATCTTCTCCGCGCGCCGGCTTAACCCTAAGGTCACTGCCATCGAAGACAATCTGACTGCCCGCGCCCGCGACCCCGCCGCCATGCAGCGGAATAAACTGCGTGAATTCCACCTTTTCGCGCGCCTGATGCAGATCCTCGCAATATTCGCCATCTTCTCTGCAGCGATACAAAAGATTGACACAGACAAAGCCGCTGATTACCACCTTTTCTTCTGTCACCTGTTTATAATTCTCTACCACCGCGATGCTCTGACAGAGGACCGCTTCCGGCGGGTATTCTGTCTTGATATCCAGATCTTCACAGATATGCAGGGTATCACTTCTTCTCTGCGCGACGTTGGTCATTTCGATTTTTTCCCGCCGCGTCTGAATCTCTTCTCCGTTGATGCTTTCAAAAAGCGCCGGATTGCGGTCGACATACTCGCGGATGCAGAGTGCCAAAAAAATCTTGACGCGATATTTTCTCTCGTTAATGACCATATACTCGATTTTTTCGACATGAATCTCCAGTTGCAGCGTGGATTCCGGCGTCAGCGCGATATGGCACTGTTCCTGAAACGGCACTCGCGTCTGCACCGAAATCACGGTTTCCGCACCCTCCTGTTTTTCAGGAAGATAGAGCGTCTGCAGTTCGATTTCACCGGAGAGACTCAGGGAATCCTCTCCCTTCTCTACGGGCCCGAGACGGCGGTTCGACGGGCGCGGCGTTCCGTCAATCAACAAAATTCTCGCAAGATCCGGCTTGGTATCCGGCACCAGGATGTCCTCTTCTATGGTAATCATCGTTTTGGGCTTTTGGCTGATGTTGGTGAGCTGTACCTCGGTATAGACGGCCTCTTTGCCGACGGGCGTGATGACGCGCTCCTCCATTTCCTTTGCCGGCACCATCGCGTACTCCGGAATTTCCTTTTCGTAGGTCATAGCTTTTCCCCTTTCCAGATTTGGTCTTGCTACAATCTATTCCAAAACGCGTCCGCTTATGCCTGGTAAGACAAAAAGAAGGCCTATTGGCCTCCTTTGACGATTTTTTCTCCCTGCAGCATGACAAACTCCTTGAGTCTGGCTAAATGCTCGTTTGCTTCCTTTCTGGCTTTTTCGACATTGCCGTTCATGATGGCTTCTTCGATTTCCTGGTGTTCCAGCGGTTGATTCTTGTATCTCGAAAAATCATCGTAGTAGATGTAGCGAAAACGCAGCGCGAGCTCCTGCACCTGTGAAATCATCTGAATCAGCGTCTTGTTTCCGCTGCAGTCTACGATAATCTTGTGGAAATTCTCATCCCATTTGATGATCTCGGAAGTATCCTCGGATTCAATCGCTTGTTTATAAGCGTCGGTCGCCTCCTGCAGCTTAAGCTTTTCTTCCGGCGTAATTCTGGCCGCGGCCATACCGGCAGCCAGACTTTCCAGATATTGTCTGACCTCCAGCACGTCAACCATCTCCTTGATGGAGATATCGGACGCGTAGGCGCCTTTGCGCGGCTCGATCGTTACCAGCCCTTCCTTTTCCAGTTTCCGAATGGCTTCTCTGACCGGCGTGCGGCTCACGCCCATGTCATCTGCAAGTTCCACTTCCATCATTCTGTGTCCGGGTGCGATCTCTCCCTTGAGAATTTGTCGTTTCAATTCTTCGTACACGATTTCCCGCAACGGCTTGTGATTCTGCAAATCAAAATTCAGCATTTCCTCTACCTCGAAATTCTTTCATACCTTTACTACATCTTTTACATCTTTTATCTGATTGTATCCGCCCAATAGGCTTCAAAACCGGCCTTCCTGATCTCCACGCAGGCCTGCTTCGCCGCGCGGTACGAATCGTAAACGCCGATGACGGTCGGCCCGCTCCCGCTCATAAGAACCTTGCGCGCGCCGTCGGTTGCCGCGATTTTGTCCTTCAGTTCTTTCACTCTCGGATAACGCGGCAGGGTATAATTCTCCAAAACATTGATCATATTTCGGTAGATTTCTTCATCCTTTTTTTGTCCCAATGCTTTTTTTAACCGCTGCAAGTCCGGATGTTCGGTAATTTCGCAAGTGTCAATTCCCGCAAAGACCTCCTTTGTCGAAACCCCAAATGCAGGCTTGGCGAGTAACAGATATTTACGCAAGCCGACACGCAGACCTCGCAGTTCCTCGCCGCGTCCGGTCCCCCACGCACAGCGATACGGTGTGTTTTGCACCAACACGCAGAACGGAATATCGGAGCCCATCGTCGCCGCGATTTCGCACAGTTTTCGTGTATTGCAGCGCAGCTTCCAGAGGCGGTTTAAACCGATCAGTACGGCCGCGCAGTTTCCGCTGCCACCGCCCAGTCCGGCCGCGACCGGAATCCTTTTTTCAATATGGATGCGCAGCGTCCCCCGCGGCGTATACCCTTTTTGTTTCGCTTCTTCGAGCATAGCCTCCGCCGCCCGATACGCCAGATTTCTCCGGTCTGTCGGAAGATACGGCTTCGTCGTCGTCACGATGATGTGCGCGGGCTCAGCCGCGTCCGCGCCATCCTCCGGCTGCCAGCTGATTTGGATCAGATCTGCCAGCGATACCCGCTGCATGATGGTATCTACGCTGTGGTATCCATCCGGTCTGATACCGGTCACATCGAGTGCCAGATTGATCTTCGCATAAGACCGGAGTTCCAGTTCTCTACGCTCCCGTATGGCATGCATAGGTTCACCTCTTTCACTTTCGCGGTCGTTTCTATTCAACGCTATGTTAGACGAAATGAGAGGAACTTGCCCTCTCATCGGTCTGCTATTTATTTCTTTTTGCTCTTGCCCTGTGCTTTTTTGCGCGCGGCTCTGGCTTCTTCTTCGGCTTTTTTCGCTTCTGCCAGCGCTTTTCTGCCTGTCTTGTACTTCGCTCCGGCCGCAGAGATCGGACGAGGACCTTTCACATGGTAGTTGCCGTCGTCTTCTTCCTCATCATCCTCTTCTGCCTCGGCCTTCTTCGCGAGCTTCGCGGCTCTCTTTGCCTTCTCGCGCTGATCCTTTTCCACGATTTCTTCTACGGATTTACCCGTTCTCTTCGCTTCTTTATACGGATTGACCTTTTCTTCTCTCTGTCTTTCGGCTTCTTCCTTCGCGGTTTTCTTCATGCTGCGCATGGTAAATACCATGATACCGCCGTACATGACGACCATCATCAGGATATTGACCAGCGTGTTAGCCTGCTGGTTCATCGTGCGGAAGGTTATGCTTTGATCGGCGCCGAGCGTGCTGCCGTCGTCAGCCGTAAGATCCTTGGAAATTTTCAGCGTATATTCGGTATTGCTCTCTACCTTGACGGAACTGTCCGCCGTATTATCAAGCAGTACCAGGATGATACCCTTGACGCCTTCCTCGGTTACGTCCTCTTTCGGTACATAAAGTACCATCAGCGGCAGGCTCTTTCCCTCCGGATCCACCAGCTGGAACGCTTTGTCGTTGGTCTTTTTTAGAACTGCCTCCGAAAATTCAGCGTCGAAATACAATTTCACCCCGACGTTCTCCATCGCGGTACCGGTCGCCCCATCCTTCGGATAGGCTTCGACAAGTTTGAAATTTCCCGCGGAAGCTCCGTCAGCAAAGCAAACTGCTGTGCAAAGCATGATTGTTACGATTACTAGGCTTAAAATACGGCCTGCTCTTTTCATTATTTTGTTTCCTCCGATTCCTCTTCTTTTGTGTTTTTTTTGGCGGCTCTCAGTTCACGAAAAAAGTCGCGGACAATACCGCCGCATGCCTCTTTGAGGGGGCCGTCCTCTATTTCGATAACCTCCACATAGTGGTTGAGCTTTTTTTCCTGTACGATGTTAAACACCGATCCGCAGCCTCCGGCCTTTGGATCCATCACGCCGATATAGAGCTTCTCCACGCGTGCCCAAACGATAGCACCCGCACACATGCTGCATGGTTCCATAGTTACATACATGCTGCAGCCGGTCAGACGTTTCCATCCCAAAGTTTCCCCCAGGTATTTCCCCGCCTGCCTGATCGCGAGAATCTCCGCGTGCGCGGTCGGGTCCTTTTGGGTCAAGGTCATATTATGTCCGCGGCCGATGATAACGCCGTCCTTTACGATGACCGCGCCAATCGGAATTTCTCCCTGTTCCCGCGCGGCTCTGGCTTCTGCTAAAGCCTCGGTCATGAACTTTTCCATTCTTTTATCATCATACCACACTCGCGCAGATTATTCAACCATTTTTGCGTACTGCATCCAGTACAATTTGCGCGTTCACGCGTCAAAATCTGCCGCTTCACGCGGATTCGGATTTTCTCACACCTCTGACAACGCCAAGGTCTTCGCGTCCACCCGCGCGATCCAATATCCATAAAGATATTCCGCCATCGTATCGTCCAGTTCCGCCAGTTCCTCATATAACTCCGCTCCGCCCCGTATTGGCTGCCAAAGGGTAAACCCTGTTTTGCCGCCTGCCGGCTGCCCTGCCCGCAGGAAGCGGCCCGGAATCCCCACAAAACTGTCCTGACCGTTTTGCCCGATTAAAAAATGTCCATGTTTGCGCGCCTGCGCCTCGCCTTCGGGACAAAACTTTTCCAGAAGCGCGATTTGCGTTTGACGGTGCCAGCAGGCTCCTGTCTCGTCCTGATCAAAAATATCCGCGGCAGGATGAGTCCCTGGCTGCCGCCGCGCTTCCGCTTCCGTCACCGTCTCTTTCTGCGTGTCTCGCGCTTCTGTTTCATCAGCTTCGCTTGCGTTCGTCTGTCCCATCCTCTGTTTTTGCAGCAGCTGACTCAAAAAATACATGATATACGGCCCGTACTGACTTCCCATCTCCACCCCTCTATCCTTTGCCGCAAGCACAGACTTGCGGATTCCTTCTTTTTTTAGTAAAATAGATTTACAGCGGGCACAGCGCCGTCTTCGCGCGGCTGCCGCTCGCCGGATTCACTCGTCCGCGACCGTGTAATTTCAGTTTCGGCCGCGCAAACAATTGTTACTATATCATATGACGACAGGGGGGCTTCTTATGATGATGGATATTCTGGTTTTGATTCTTTTTAGTCTGACGATTTTTTTCGCCATGCGCAAGGGTTTTGTGATGACCGTCGTCAGCTTTCTGCGCGGTATCGCGACTGTCGTGATCGCGTGGCTCTTCTGCGACGATCTCGCCGCCCTGCTTCTCGAAAAGACCGAATTGGGTCTCGCGCTCACGGACAAAATCCAAACCGGTCTGCATGAAAAATGGACCGCCTCCCGCGTTTACGAAATACTGCCGGAGCTGTTCAAAGAAAGCGCGGACGCCTCCGCGTCTTCTGTTATTACCGACAATACGGACAAGCTGGCGAACCTGCTGCTGATGATACTCTGCTTCTTCTTGATTTTGATCGCGCTGCGTCTGCTTCTGTCGCTGCTTACGCGCGCTTTCTCGCACGAATACCGCGGCGGCTTTGTCGGCGCGCTTGACTGGTTTCTCGGTATCCTGATGGGAATTCTCCTGGGCGCGCTTTCTGTGCTCCTGTTTTTGGCGCTGCTGTTTCCGCTGGTCGGTATCTTCTTGCCTTCGTATTGCGATACTGTCGCCGGATGGATGGAAGGCTCCTATTTCGCCGCGGATCTCTATAACAACAATCTGCTGTTGATTTTAATGCGCGACTTCTTGCAAGCTTAAAAGCGCGCGCAGCAAAGTACAGATTTCTATGCGCGCATGGCACTCACGCAAGAGGGTTGCTTCGCAAGTGCTTGTCGATATTTCGAATTGATATTTCGAAAATGTCGCGGGCAATCGTTCCTTCATCGTAAAAAATCGGCAGGACGTCTTACGTTCGTCTGCCGATTTTTTTGCGCTTGCCCCGCGTTTAGCTTGCTGCCCGCGGGGCTTTTTTCTTTATTTGAAGGACGCGCCTCTATCTGCCTCTGCGTCCCGCTCCGCCGCCGCGGGTTGTCCCGCCGCCGCCGCGTCCGCTGCCGGTCGGCCTGCTCGAAGACGACGACCTGCTGATTGTCGGGCGGCTGCCGGAGGATGGTCTCGCGGCTGCCGGACGACTGCTGCTCATGCTGCCGCCGGAGGATGACCTGCGCGCCGGCGCGGCCGGTCTGCTGCTTGGCCGTCTGCCTGCGAGCCCTCCAAAAGGGCTCTCCCTGCGGTCATTCGCTGAGAACGGCGGCGGTCCCGGCGCCCGTTTGCGTCCGGAACTTCTCATCGGCGGGATATAGACTGTACTGCCGCGGCGCCTTCCGCGCCCGGAGCCCGCGGCGCGGATAATCCCTCGAAGCAGACTGAATACCAGCCAAAGGATTGCAATGAATACGATCAGCATGATAATCCCCGTAATCACCGTCCAAAACGTCCCGCCGCTCTCCGCCGCGTCTTCATCCGCGGGAGTCCCGCCGGTCGCCGCGTCACCGCCGTAATAATTATATACCGTATCAAACAGCGCGTCGAAGGTCTTTTGGACGCCGCTGTCATAATCTCCGGCCGCGAAGTCATCTTCGAGATTCTCCCAAAGAATATCGCCGATGTCCGCGCTCGGCAGCGCGTCCTCCAAGCCCTTTCCCTGCACGCACCAGTAGTTATCCTCTCCTATGGCAAGCAGCAGCAGAACGCCGTTTCCCTTTTGCGCGTCGCCGATCTTCCAGGCGTTAAAGAGCTTGTAAGCATAATCCTCGATATCCATGCCGTCCAAAAAATCCGTCGTCACGACGACAATCTGCGCGCCGCAGGCGTTCTCGAGCATACCGTTCTGCTCTATGATATAGTCCTCCGTCTGCTGATCCAGCACATCCGCGAAATCTGCCGCGTAGAACGGATCCGGCGCGGTTGGGATCGCCGCGAAGGCGCTGCCGCAGGCAGCCAGTGCCGCCAAAATTATCGTCAGCAGCGCTGCAGTCATTTTTCGTTTCATTCGCATCCATCCTTTCTGTCAAAGCGTTTTCCCCTGTTTTTTGGAGCGCAGAAACGGCGTCAGCGTGAGACAGGCGCCGCCTGAATCGGGGTCAAAGCCGCGATTAGGTTCGCAGGGAATTTTTGCAGGAGCCGATTGTAATCTGCCGCGTAGCTGTAATACGGGTCATGGCTGATGGTGTCGCCGCGCGAGTTAAACTCCGTGTACAGACGCTGCCGATAGCTTTCATCTTTATCGGAAAGGTTTTTCTCTCCCAGCTCTCGGTACAGTGCCTCCATCGCGGTTTCCATACTGGTATTGGCCGCGAATAATGCGGAAACATCCCCGTCCGCCCGGGTATAAGCGTTGACTGCGTCCGCCGCTTCCCGCGCCGCGGCATCCTCTGCAGCGAGATATTTTTTGGCGACAGTCTGCAGATTGGTCAGCGCGCCGGCGCGCTCCGCCATATCCTTCGCGACGCAGACGCCGTCTCCATCCTCTCCGAGAAAGAATACATCTGACGCCTTCTGATACGCTCCGGCAAGTCCTTTATACCCGCCGAGCAGGAATCCGCAGACAACCAGCACCAGCATCAGCCCGATGCAGATCCCTCTGTTCTCTAATATTTTCATATGTTTAGCCTCTGAATTCCAACATCTTATCTTTCAGCTGCGTTTCGATATTCATCAGTTCCACTTCCGCGGCCTTGCGTTTCGCTCTGCCGTCGTTCTGGATCTTCACAACTTCATCCAACGTATCGATCAGCATCTGATTGGTGTGTTTGAGTGTTTCGATATCCACAATACCGCGTTCGGACTCCTGCGCGACGCCGACGGTAGTCTGTTTGAGCAGCTCCGCGTTCTTTTTGAGCAGTTCGTTGGTTGTATCGGAAACCGCCTTTTGTGCCTGCATCGCCTGCTCGCTGTGCGCAAGCCCCAGCGCGAGCACCATCTGGCTCTTCCACAGCGGAATCGTATTGAGTAAGGTGGTCTGAATCTTTTCGACCATCAGAGTGTCGTTATTTTGAATCAATCTGATCTGCGGTCCCATCTGCAGGGAAACGGTTCTGGTCAAATCCAGATCGTGCAGTTTCTTTTCGAAGCGGTTCGCCAGGTTCGCGTAATCGTTCGCCGCCTGCGCGTCCTCCATCGCGCCGGTTTCCGCGGCCTTTGCCTGCATCGCCGGAATCGTCACATTCTGCACTTCTTCAAGCTTTTTCTTGCCTGCCACGATGTATAAGGAAAGCTGCTTAAAGTTGGTCATATTCGCCTTGAACATTTCATCCAGTACCGCGATGTCCTTGGTCAGCGTAATTTGATGACCTTCCAGCACGTCCACGACCTTCTCGACATTGACCTCTGCCTTGTCATACTTCGCCTTGAGCTCCGCGATGCTGGCCCCTGCTTTTTTGAAAAGACCGAAGAAGCCTTTTTTCTGTTCGTTCGGGTCGAAGCCCTTCAGTTCCACCACTAAGCTGCTGAGGGTATCGCCGACAGAGCCGAGGTCCTTCGTTCTGACCTTTTCCAGTGCCATGTCTGAGAACTGGGTAATCTTCGCCTGCGCGTCCGCGCCGTACTGCAGAATATGGTTGGCATTGCTGATATCGATCTTTGCCGCGAAATCATCTACTGCCTTTTTCTCCGCGTCGGTCAGCTGAATCTTATCCTCGATGTTGACCTCTTTGACCGCTTCCGGCTTTGCCGATGCCTCCACCATCATTTGATCCAGCGGAGTTTCCTCTTCGCCCGGCAGAACCAGCACAGGCATTTCCGTTTCCTTCGTATCGACGGTAGCTTCCATTGTTTTCATTTCATCAGACATTTTCGTTTCCTCCATTCGTTTCCTTTAAAATATCGTCAAAATTCATTTTGTTTACGCCTTCGGCATCCTTGTTCATCAGCTGCCGCAGCACTGTGATATCGGTTTCGATGCTCATTTTATCATCCTCAAACATATCGTCTAAATACTGTTTGAGACTTTCATCAATCTTTTCGAGGCCGCTTTCGATGCTGGCCATCGTCGCGGAAATGTTGCTGCCGTCAATTCCCTGCTGTTCCAGATTGATATAGTTTTTGACTAACTCCGTAATCATCGGTACATAGTGTACCGCGACCTTCCGAATCTTGCCGCGGTCCTTTGGATTCTGCTCCAGATTATCCGCGAGCTTCTGCAAGGTGCCTGCCATGCTTTCGACATGTTGCCCCACCTTGTCGCTGCGGATCTGCGACTGCAGCGTGTGAAGCTGATCTCGTCCGGCATCCAGCAGCTTGGAGATTTCCTCTGTTCGCTGGCGTACCGGCGTCACAACGGGCATCGCCGCGACCTGCTTTGCACGCGCGCGTTCCAGCACGACCAGAACTGCGATTGCGATGAGCAGAGCTGTCAGCAGTGCCCACAGCCGATACATCGGCAGCAGCATAGCAAATACAAAGAAAACCGCGCCGCTGGCAAGATAAGGAAGTCCCGCGGGCATGGGTTGTTTCACCGCTTGCTTTTTATCGATTTCCGCTTTTTGTTTTTCGTTTCGCGCCTCCATACGTCACTCTCATCCTTCCATCGCTGAATTATAGTTCCGCTTCTATTTTACTATATCTTCCTTTTGAGCGCAAGAAAAAAAGCACAAAGAAAAGGAGTGCCGCAGCAGACATTTTTGTCTTTCGCAAACACTCCTCATTCGGTTTGGTGATTTGTGGCAGGCTCGAACTGCCGACCTCTTGGTTGTCACCCAAGTGCTCTCCCAGCTGAGCTAACAAATCTCGATTTCGCGGAGAGTCGCAACGCTCCGCGAAAAGATCATCGAATTAGTCAGCAACGTAAGGAAGCAGCGCCACGATTCTTGCTCTCTTAATCGCAGTCGTCACTTCTCTCTGGTGCATTGCGCAAGTACCTGTGATTCTCTTTGGCAGGATCTTGCCTCTTTCGGTCACATATCTCTTTAACTTTTCTGTGTCCTTATAGTCGATTTTTTCTGTCTTGTCTGCGCAGAATTGGCATACTTTTTTTCTTCTCATGCCACCGCCGCGTCTCTTATCCATCATAGTTCTTATCTCCTTTCTCTTAGAACGGGATATCTTCGTCAATCGCGGAGAAGCCTTCCGGCGCCGCGTCGAACCTCGGTGCAGCTTCCTGCGTCTGCGCTCTCTGACCGCCTGCAGGTCTGTCGCCCCATTCTAAAAATTCTACTCTGTCAGCTACGACATCCGTGGTGTAGACGGTTACGCCGTCCTTGTTGGTATAGCTTCCGGTCTGGATCCTTCCCTGAACCCCTACCAGTCTTCCTTTTGCAAGAAAGCGCTCGCAGTTCTCAGCCTGCTTCCCAAAAACAGTTACTCTCGGAAAGTCCGTCTGCTTCTCCGCTCCCGCTCTGACCGGTCTGTCGATCGCGACGGTGAACGTGCAGACTGCCATCTGCGTTCCTGCAGTATATCTCACTTCAGGATCTCTGGTCAATCTTCCGATCAATACTACACTGTTCATGCTACACCTCGTTTCTACTGCGCATCATTGTTGATGATGATGTGTCGAGTCACGTTATCGGAAATCTTCAGTCTTCTGTCGAGCTCCTTCGGTAATGTCGGATTGCCCTTGAAGTCAACAACTACATAGTATCCTTCCTCTTTTTTGTTGATCGGATACGCGAGTTTTCTCATTCCCCAAACGTCTACTTTTTCGACTTCACCATCTGCAGCGATGATGGACTGTACAGTTTCTACTGTTGCGTCCTTCTTCTCGTCTTCCAAAGCAGCATCGATAATGAACATAACTTCATAATTCGTCATTTTGTCACCTCCCTGTGGACTATATGGCGACGCTCTCCGCCGGGCTCCGCATGAAGCGGTTCCCTGCGTTCTCGTCGCAGAGATCTGCGCGAAGAAACTCGCGCTTAATTATTATACTATATCTACAGCAAAAAGCAAGCATTTTTTGCTATGCATGTCTGTGCTCCACAATTGGAAGAAAATCCCTACTAAAGAGCCGCAATCTCCTCCTGCGTCAGCCCGGTATTCTTCGCAATGACATCGATTGGAATGCCGGAGTTTTTGAGATTCTTCGCAATCTCGCGTTTCTCCTGCGCCGCGCCTTCGCTGCGTCCTTCTTCACGCCCAGCTTTCTCACCATCCGCATAGGCTTCGCGCACCCGGATCTCCGCAAACTCTTCTACTGTGATCTCATGAAACAGCATGCCTGTTACCTCTCTGCTATGTTTGTGCAGGAAATCCGCGATCAAGCCCTCGTCCATGCACACTTTCACTGCCGTGTCGATGGCTTGTTTCAAGTCGCCGCCGTTTGCGCCTAATTCCTCTTGGATATGGTACAGCAGTTTGCTGTAACCCAAAAGTGACGGACTTCTCTGCAATATTTCGCTATCTTTATTGGTCCGGACGCTGAGCGGCTCTGTCTACGCCTGACGGCTTGCCCCTTAAAGTGCCACGCGCTGAAGCCCTGCACTTCTTGGCGTGAGGCCTGCCTCGCTTCTGTCTTCGCTTACGCTTGCCAATCAGCGGGCTAGGACTGCAAATCGCCTTCGCTCGGACATCTGTCTTTCATCAGCTCTGCATGCGCTGGCGCTTTGCACTCGCTGTGACAAGGACATTATAATTCAAGTTAATGAGATTGACAACCAGCTCAAGTGAATTTTCTTTTGGCTCGGCCAAAAAACTTTCCGACAAGCGCAGGGTCTTGCGCGACCATGTCTCCATGCCCACATAGAACAAAAATCCGGGTATCAAAAACAGCAGAGGACTGCAAAGTGTACACCCGCTCTGCAGTCTCTGCCATCATCAATTGATGTTCCTGAAATCATTGATGTCTTGTGATATTGTTGTGTGTCCGGGTGATCCGGTTTGCCTGATTTAAGCTGGCTGCCCGGATTTTATTTCCCTTTTGTCCAGGTTCTGCTTGCATATTTGCACTGTTTGAGCGCGGTTTTCGCGGCAAGCTTGCCGTCCGCGTCGTAAACCCTGACTTGCACCTTGTAATAATACTTCGTGCCTTTCTTGCCGCCGGTATTGGTATAAGTGCTCGTCTTTTTCGTGACGGCTGCCTTATAGCCTGCCGCCTTCTTCGTCGAGCGATAGAAGCGGTATTTTACCGTATAGCCCGCGTCTTTGAGCTCTTTGATCATCGCCTTATCCTGCTTGTCGAGGCTGACGGTGACTTTGACGTTCTTCTTCGCGGTCTTCGCGGAGCGAGCCACCGGGGTCAGCTTCGCGGTCAGCGCCTTGGCGTCAACCTGCGCTTCTTCCTTCACTTCCAGTCCCAATTCATCCGCGTCGACGAGCGCGAAAGTTGAGAAATGCGGCGTCGTAAATTCGTAGTACTTCTTGCCGCCGATGGTCAGAACCTTGCCTGCCAGCTGTTCGATCTTGCCGTCGTCTGCGATGTGGATCGCTGCGACCTTCTTATCTGCCAGCTTCGCAGGAATCTCTACGCGAACCGTTGCCTTACCCTTGTTGAATTCCGAGATGATCTTATCTCCGGACTTCACAAGCAGTCTGAAGATGTCGCCGTTTGTGCCGGCAGCCTTCTTCTGCGCTTCGGTCGGTTTCGTTACCTTCGCGATTTCGATGAGGATCGTGCTGCCCTTCGCCTCGCCGATGATCGCCTTGAGCGCTTCTTGATCGAAGCTGACTCTGCCGTTTGCGGTATCGAGGATCAGTCTCGCGTTTGTCTTATCGCT